>JAAGKN010000070.1_pt1 | contig 213755 bp, 196 predicted proteins | sample 6206371 | NCBI WGS metagenome assembly JAAGKN01 (sample SAMN11533720, study PRJNA540317) | gut metagenome | isolation source: fecal pellets from male and female animal of same cohort | host: Peromyscus leucopus | place: USA:CA | collected 2017 | reverse complement strand
TTTCGGTTTCTCGGATGCCCTGAAACCTTTTTCGGTTTCTCGGGTGCACTGAAAAACATTCAAGTTTTTCAGATCCTCTGAAAACAAATCTCAGAGTTTTTATGTTACCCTCTCTTGAGAGTGCCTGAATATCTTACCACATCTGAAATCCTTTGTCAATACTTTTTTCAAAAATATTTTAAATTTATTTCTGATTGCTTTAAAACATTCTTTCCCTCTCGGGGCAACTTTGACAGTATACCACCTTCTTCTGTTTTTGTCAACACCTTTTTGCAAAATCTTTAATATTTTTATTTTAACTGTCAAAAAAGCCTGTTTTCTCTAAAGAAACAGGCTTTAAAATTATGTTCTCATACGTCTAAACTCATCTGTTCTAACCCTTTATCCTCATCACGGATAAAACACCCGACCGCCGGAATATTTTTAGTTTTATAATAGGAAGTATCCATAAACGTTGTCTCACTTGCAGGTAATACATCAACCATCTTGCTGCCGCGCTTGGAAGTCAGTACATTCACGCCCTGCGAACTCTTTGTTGTCTTAATCGCAATATTAACACTATCAAACACCAACGCCTTGCCAATACTGCTGATTGCGGCGAGTTCAGTTTCCTCTTTCATAAAGAGCATTTTTATCAACGGCGACGCAACAGAATATGCATTGGTCAGTTTTTTTCGATTCAGCTTAGTTTCATAACTTTTCAAACTGATTTTTGCAATTTTCCCATTTTCAAAACAGAACAGCACAAATCCTTCAAAATCAGCGGTCGCGACCATACCGACCACCTTTTCTCCCTCCTGCATGGACAAAAGATTGGGAATATATTCTCCGAGCTGGCTCGCCTTGCAGTCCGGAATCTCGGCAGCCTTAATCTTGTAGACATCTCCGCTGCTCGCAAACAGCAGAACTTCCGCACGATTAGAAGTTTCCATTTCCTGAATCAGCGTATCATCATCTTTCAACTTTTGCTCCCCGCTGGAACGCAAGGAAACTAAAGAAATCTTTTTCAAATATCCGTGCGCGGTGCGGAATAGACGGACAGGATAATCTTCCACCATCTCTTCCTCTTCTACATACTCTATCTCATCCTCGGCAATGATCTGTGTCTTTCTCTCCGCGCCAAACTTTTTAGAAATCTCCTTGAGCTGCTTGATAATCAGTTCATTGATTTTTTCCTTGTGTTCTAAAATGTCCTTCAACTCCGCAATCTCGCCTTCAAGTTCTGAAATTTCCGCTGTTCTTTTTAAAATATATTCTTTATTTAAATTGCGCAGCTTAATTTCCGCGACAAATTCCGCTTGTTTCTGATTGATACCGAATCCGGACATCAGATTCGGCACAACCATAGCGTCTTCTTCCGTCTCACGCACAATGCGAATCGCCTTATCAATATCCAGCAAAATCTTTGCAAGACCTTGCAGCAATTCCAATTTATCGCTCTTTTTATTTACATCAAAAATAATACTGCGGCGCAGACAATTTCTGCGAAATCTCAGCCATTCACAGATAATGTCATTCACACCCAAAACCATTGGCGCGCCCTCAACCAAAATATTAAAGTTGCACCCAAAGCTATCCTCCAAGGGCGTCATGCGGAACAGGCGTTTCATCAATTTTTCAGGGTCAGTACCGCGCTTGAGATCAATCGTCACTTTCAACCCGCTCAAATCGGTTTCATCTCGAATATCCGAAATTTCTTTCACTTTGCTTGTTTTAATCAATTCCACAATTTTATCAATAATCGCCTCTACTGTAGTAGTGTATGGAATTTCCAGAATATCAATACAATTCTGCGATTTATCATACCGATATTTTGCGCGCACCTTGAACGAACCGCGGCCCGTGCGGTAAATCTCCTCCATCGCCGTGCGGTTGTAAATCAATTCCCCTCCGGTAGAAAAATCGGGAGCGAGCAGCACATCCATGATATCCGCCTCAGGATTTTTTGCCAGTTTAATCGCCGCTGCACAAATTTCCTTTAAATTAAAGCTGCAAATGTTGGACGCCATACCAACCGCAATTCCCTGATTGGGGTTAACCAAAACATTCGGAAAAGTGACAGGCAGCAAGGACGGCTCTTTCATTGTGCCATCATAGTTGTCCACAAAGTCAATGGTGTCCTTATCCATATCCGCAAAAACTTCAGAACAAATTTTCGCCAGTTTGACCTCCGTATAACGCGAAGCCGCATACGCCATATCGCGGGAATACTGCCGCCCGAAATTCCCTTTGGAATCCACCAACGGATGAAGTAACGCTTGATGCCCCTCCGTCAGGCGTACCATCGTCTCATAAATTGCGCCGTCACCATGCGGGTTAAGTTTCATCGTTTGACCGACTACGTTTGCGGATTTCGTGCGATTGCCGGTAAGCAAGTTCATCTTATACATCGTATAAAGCAATTTGCGATGAGAGGGTTTGAACCCGTCAATCTCCGGTATTGCACGGGAAATAATTACACTCATAGCATATGGCATAAAATTTTCTTCCATAGTTTGTGTAATCTGCTGTTCCTGAATAATCGGTTTCTTCGCCATAGCTGTATCACCATAGCCTTTCTTGTAAAATTCGTGTTTATTTTGGTGCGCTTCTGACGACACTGCGCCCCTTACCATTTATCAAAGTCTGAATAAAATTGCTTAGATTTTTGTTTCGCAAGCGGGTGCCGTATTGAAATACTGCCCCGCACAGCGAAGCAGAAAGATGAGTGATTCTATTCAGACTTCACTCAGCTTACATCTGTTAAATCTATATATTCATGCCCGTGCTCGGCAATGTGTTCTTTTCTGCCCGCAAGATTGTCTCCGACCAGCAGTTCAAATATCTCCTGCGTCTTTTGCACATCGTCCGGCATCACCTTAATCAAACGGCGTGTTTCCGGATTCATGGTAGTCTGCCACATCATATCCGGCTGATTCTCACCCAGTCCCTTACTGCGCTGGATATTGATTTTCTTACCGTCCAATTTCTTAAGAATATCCGCCTTTTCCTGTTCGTCATAGGCAAAATAGGTTTTATCCTTGCAGGAAATCTCATAAAGCGGAGATTCCGCAATAAACACATATCCCTTGTCAATCAAGGACGGAACCAACCGATAGAGCATGGTCAGCAGCATAGTTCTAATATGAAAGCCGTCCACATCGGCATCGGTACACAAAATGACCTTATTCCAACGCAAATTTTCCAAATCAAAGGAATTAAATTCCTTATTGTGCTTAGTCTGAATTTCCACTCCACACCCCAACACGCGGAGCAAATCCATAATGACATCACTCTTAAAGATACGGTCGTAATCCACTTTCAAACAGTTTAAAATCTTACCCCGAATCGGGATAATCGCCTGAAACTCGCTGTCGCGTCCCAGTTTGCACGCGCCTAAAGCGGAGTCACCCTCCACAATGTAGACTTCCCGCCGTGAAACATCTTTGGTGCGGCAATCCACAAATTTCTGTACGCGGTTGGTAACATCAATGGAACCGGTCAACTTCTTTTTGATATTCACACGGGTTTTCTCTGCCGTTTCACGGCTGCGCTTGTTCACAAGCACCTGTTCCACAATTTTTTCCGCGTCCATCTTATTCTCTATAAAGTAGATGTCCAACTGCTCCCGCAAGAACTCCGTCATCGCCTCTTGAATAAATTTATTGTTGATTGCCTTTTTGGTCTGATTCTCATAACTTGTCATGGTTGAGAAAGAGTTGCTCACCAAAATCAGACTGTCCTGCACATCTGTAAATTGCAGTTTCGCCTCATTTTTGTTGTATTTCCCGTTCGCCTTGCAATATTTGTCAATCGCGTAAACAAAAGCGTTGCGCACTGCCTTGTCCGGCGCGCCTCCATATTCCAGAAAACTGGAATTGTGATAATACTCAATCGCGTTCACTTCATTGTCAAAGCAAAACGCAAAACTCATTTTCACCTTATATTCCGGCTTATCGGCACGGTCGCGGCCGCGCCGCTCCGTCTCTATGTAATGGACACTTGTCAGCTCCTTGCTGTCAGCCAACTCCCTGGCATAGTCCACAATCCCGTTATCATAACAGTACTCTTCCTCTTCAAACTGCCCCGGCTCTGTCTCATTTTGCAACACAAAACGCAAACCGCTGTTAACGACAGCCTGTTTTTTTATCACTTCACGGTAATAGTCCAACGGAATATCAATGTCGGTAAAAACGTCCAAATCCGGTTTCCAGCGTGTTTTGGACCCGGTATGTTCATAGCTGTCCTTTTTCTTTTCCAAACCGCCGACATTTTCGCCCTTTTCAAAGTGCAGATTATAGCGATAACCGTCGCGGCACACCTCGACGTCCATATACTCTGAACTGTATTGTGTCGCACACGCACCCAAGCCGTTCAATCCAAGGCTATACTCATAATTTTCGCCGGAATTGTTCTGATACTTACCGCCCGCGTACAACTCACAGTAAACCAATTCCCAATTATAACGTTCCTCACGCGGGTTGTAATCTACCGGACAGCCGCGTCCGAAATCCTCTACTTCAATAGATTTATCCAAATAGCGTCGGATATATATGACATCTCCGTGCCCCTCGCGGGCTTCGTCAATTGAGTTGGACAAAATTTCAAACATGGAATGCTGGCATCCGTCAATGCCATCCGACCCGAAAATGACCGCCGGGCGCTTACGCACCCGATCCGCCCCGCGCAGGGCGGAAATACTCTCGTTACCGTAATCCGCTGCTTTTGCGCACATATGATTGTCACGCCTTTCTTTGTTAATAAACACAATATATTGTTATGCACTACCTTTTATTATACCATAAAAAGTTTTTTCTGTAAAGAAATCTTTTTTTCAAATTTTTTTACTGCCAATTACTTGAAATTTTTATGTAAAAGTGATAATATATTGAGTAATATCAAAAATTTTTGGAAAAGGATGTGTTTACTCCATGCCGCTAATAAAGCCGACGGGATACAAACCGCTGCTTGGGGCGCGAGATACGCAAATCGCAATAAAAGCCGTAAAAGACTATTTTGAAACCAATCTGGCAAGAGAACTGCAACTCACACGAGTTTCCGCGCCGCTCTTCTTGCCGCCTGAAACAGGTTTGAACGATGATCTCAACGGGATAGAGCGCGCTGTTTCTTTCGATGTGGGAGAAACAGGGGCGCAAATGCAGGTAGTGCAATCTTTGGCAAAATGGAAACGCCATGCGCTGAAATCTTACGGATTTTCTGCCGGAGAAGGATTGTACACAGATATGAACGCAATTCGCCGTGACGAAATCTGCGACAACCTCCATTCCCTCTATGTGGACCAGTGGGATTGGGAAAAAGTAATAACCAAAGATGACCGCACCATGCACACTCTGCGCAAGAACGCGCGCAAGATATTCATGGTATTCAAGATGACGGAAAAATACATACAGACCCTCTATCCGCAATTAGAGGCACAACTGCCGGAGGAACTGACATTCCTCACCACGCAGGAACTGGAAGATTTATATCCTGATTTGACACCGAAAGAGCGCGAACTGGAAATCGTCCGAAAGAAAAAGGCGGTATTTTTAATGAAAATCGGTGGTGCGTTGAATTCCGGCAAACCGCACGACGGTCGCGCCCCCGACTATGATGACTGGGAATTGAACGGTGACATTATCTTCTATGACGAATTGCTGGACGCACCATTTGAAGTTTCCAGCATGGGTATCCGCGTGTCAGAGGATTCTCTGCGGGAACAGCTTGCTGTTGCAGGCTGTGAGGACAGGATGCAGCTTTCCTATCACAAGGATTTACTGGCGGGCAGACTGCCCTACACCATAGGCGGCGGACTGGGGCAGTCACGCATTTGTATGTTTTTACTGCAAAAGGCGCATATCGGCGAGGTGCAAGCCTCCGTATGGCCGAGCGAAATGCGGGAAGAGTGCGAAGAAGTCGGCATTCCTCTGCTGTAAAATAGTATAGAAATAAAAAAGCGTTTTAACCACGCATGACAGTGGTTAAAACGCTTTTTCTATGTCTGAAACATGACACGATATGTCACCTCCAAATACGATATAGTAATAGTAAAGATTAAAAATATTATTTTAATTCAGGAGGAAACAAAAATGAGCAATAACTATAACTGGGAGGAAGCCGCAAGACGCTATCAGGAGGAATACATAGACAGAAAAAACCGTTGTGAACGATGCAATCGCCCATTAAGCGACCCGATGGCAGATTACGGCTGGCGCTGTGCGGAGATATTAGGAGTGGAGCAAAATGATAATCTACTTCAGGAACACTTTTTCGCTCACTGGATTAACACTAACAATAATAATGGTTATGCACTTGACAACCTTGCGCAGCAAGTTTATAATAAACATGAAAAAACATATATATCCGAAAAACCTAAGGCGACTAAGCGTCCACTTACACAAGTTGGAAATTTTGATTTAAAAAACGCTTCTCTTTACTGGACACCCTATAATCCTTTCAATAAAAAGTTATATGACACCACCGATTCTCTCATTGACGACTATCAGAAAAAGGTAAAAGCAACCTGCTTACCACAGCCACTTGGAAAGGATAAAGATGGGGAATTTGTCTATGAGGAATACGATCCAAGAATCTATCTCCCGTCTATTAAAACTGCTGCTACCATAGCACAAGATATTTATGGAGCAGATATGGAAAAAGATAACCGTGCTCCAAAAGACATTGTTTTAGACAAAAAATGGAAAGTAATGGACATTGTGGAAGGTCGCCAAGGAATGAAGATGGGAATATATATTAAAAAAGACGATGATGAATTAAACCCCTCCGAGTATATCATTGTTTTTAAGGGGTCATCTAACATTTTTGAAAAACCCATGGACTGGGTAAACAATGCAGAAAGACACTTTAGTTCAAAGTCTGCAGATATGTGGGATGCTATCAATTGCGCTCAAGGTTTTTCTGATTACGCAGGCGATACAAAAATCACCTTTGTGGGACATTCCAAGGGCGGAGCAGAAGCAGCGGCAGCGGCAGTAGCAACTAACCGAAATGCAATTTTGTTTAATCCAGCTAATACTAACTTGAAAGATTACGGTCTGGATAGCAACGACTATACCGGCATCATGGTACAATATGTGGTAGAAAATGAAATATTGAGTCGAACAGGTATAGGTCCGGTATCGCCAACACGCATTCCAACAATACGCACGGTATTTATAGAGCAGCAGGAACACATGTATACCGTCCTCGACGAGTCTATTGAAAATCATCAAATGACGGCTGTAATGCGAGGATTGGATTAGGAGAACTCATTATGAAAAAACAAAAAAGATTTCGATGGCTCCTCAGCGGAGGGGTAGCCGCTGCTGTCGTCGCGATAGCAAGTATTGTTATTCGGGAAACAGAGTGGCTGAAAGCTCTTGGAGGGGTACTCTATAAAATTATAGGTATTATTTTGGGAGCAATAGCATGGTGCGGCATAGCTATCGCATTTTGCATTGCGGATCTCACAGCGCCAACGCCGCCTGAACCGGCAATTCAAACAGCAGAGTTTCACTATGAACTTCAGTATGAAATTGACGGAGTAGAAAAGTCTTACAGCAACACAATGATTTGTAAATTTGAGGGACTGAAAAGAGTCGGCGAGGCAGGCTCAGGCAAGAAGCAGGTGTGGAGTCGTGAATATAAAGAAAGCACCACCGTTGAAGAACTGAATGGCTATCACATTATTTGTTATCCGCAAGGAAGCGCGGCATATTATCTGAACGCTCCTGATACTCAAAATAGATATGAAAACGAATTAGAGATTAAGGTAAACTACAACAACGGAAGTCGTAATCTGACGAAGAAAGAAAAAGAGGAATTTTTTAATGAGCATAACTTCAAAGTAATCAGTTGGTACTGTGACCCACCGATTAAAAATACTTTTTAAGATAATTTTGACACTTTATTCAATATCAAATATTTAAAAATTTTGTATTATTGAAAGCCCTCACAAAAAGTAAAGCGCTTTTTGTGAGGGCTTTTTCTCTATTTCCGAACAGGGTTTATTTCAAATTCATCTCCGCGGCGTTCCACCTCAACTTGGTCGCCCTCGCATAACTGCCCGCAAATTACCATTTGCGCCAGCGCGTCCTCAATGTGGCGTTCGATATAACGGCGGAGCGGACGCGCACCATAAGCCTTATCATAGGCTTTTTCCAAAATCAACTCTTTTGCGGCATCGGAAACAGAAAGAGTAATTTGCTTTTCCTGTAATCCTTGCGCAAGGTCACTGAGCAAAAGAGAAGTAATTTGCAACAATTCCGGCTTGGTCAACTCGTCAAAGGTGACAATTTCGTCCACACGATTGAGGAATTCGGGGCGGAACAATTCCTTTAACGCGCGGTGCACTTTTAATTTCACCGCTTCGTCGCTCTCCTGAAATCCCACAACATTGGACTTTTGGTCGCTGCCTGCGTTGGAGGTCATAATAATAATCGTGTTTTCAAAGGAAACCGTCTTACCGTGGCTGTCCGTAATTTTTCCATCATCCAAAATTTGCAGCAACATATTAAAAATATCAGGGTGTGCCTTTTCGATTTCGTCCAGCAAAATAACAGAATACGGGCGGCGGCGAATCTTCTCGGTCAACTGTCCGGCATCGTCATATCCCACATATCCGGGAGGTGAGCCAATCAGCTTGGAAACGGCGTGTTTTTCCATATATTCTGACATATCCAAACGAATCAACGCTTCTTCGCTGTCAAATACTTCGCGCGCAATCTGCTTGACCAGTTCCGTTTTGCCCACACCGGTCGGTCCAACAAAAATGAAAGAGGCAGGACGGCGTTTCAGGCTAATACCCGCGCGTTTGCGGCGAATCCCACGAGAAACCGCCTCGACTGCCTTATCCTGTCCGATTAAACGCGCGTGCAAACGCTGCTCCAAATTGATAAGCCGATTGGTTTCATACTCGGTAATGTGCCGGACGGGAATCTTTGTCCACCCCTCAATCACCGCCGCAATATCCTCCGAGGTAATCGCAACATTACCGCTCTTTTCTGTAAGCGCCGCTATGTCGGTTTGCAATTGACATTCCCGACTCTTCAACTCCGCCGCTTTCTGATAGTCCTCTATCGAATCCGCGTTTGCGGCACTTTCCTTTTCGCTTTGAATCTTTTGCAGTTCCTGCTTCAATTTTTCCAATTCTACCAATGCGGTATTGTTTAAATTGGCGCGGGACGCCGCCTCGTCAATAACGTCAATCGCCTTATCAGGCAAAAAACGATCGGTAATATAGCGTTCGGATAAAACCGCAGCCGCACGAATTACATCATCTGAAATCCGTACCTTATGATAGTCCTCATAATACTCCTTAATTCCTTTCAGGATTTCCACTGTTTCCCCGACGCTCGGCTCATCAACCGAAACAGGTTGAAAACGGCGTTCCAAGGCAGAATCTTTTTCAATATACTTACGATATTCCTCAGGAGTGGTCGCGCCGATGATTTGAATTTCTCCTTTGGCAAGCGCCGGCTTCATAATATTGCCGGCACTCATCGCCCCCTCCGCGTCGCCGGCGGTAGCGATACTGTGCACCTCATCTATTACAAGAATGATATTACCCGCCTTTTTCACCTCGTCCAGAATATTTTTCAAGCGAGATTCAAACTGACCGCGGAACTGTGTCCCCGCAAGTACCGCAGTCATATCCAATAAATAAATTTCATAATTCAGCAGCTTAGCGGGAACGTCACCGTTCACAATTTTCAATGCCAAGCCTTCCGCTATCGCGGTTTTTCCGACGCCCGGCTCACCAATCAAAACGGGATTATTCTTGGTGCGGCGATTCAAAATCTGCGCAACACGCAGCATTTCCACATCGCGACCTATTACACGGTCAATCTGACCACAGCGCGCTTTGTCTGTCAAATTCGTGCCGTACAATTCCAACACTTTACGTTTTTTTCTGCTCTTTTCTTTTTTCTCCGCTTTGGTTTTTCCGTTCTCCTGTGATTTGGACTCCGCAGTTTCACTTTCGGCATTATTTTTTGCGCCGAAAAATCGGCTCATCATTTCAAACGGGTCACGCTGGCGACTTTTTCCGCTTTCTTCCTCATCCAAATCCTCTTCACCGCTCTCATCAAGCTCCCCGCCAAGTTCGCCGCGCAGCATCTGCATTCCCTCTGCCAAATCTATACCGTCCTCACCGCCGAATTCGTCCATCATCTCCATCATTTCCTGATTGAGTGAATCCATTTCCTCCGGACTGATTCCCATTTTATCCATCATCTCATTGACCGGACCGAGATTGAGTTCCTTGGCACAAGTCAGACAATACCCCTCATTTTTCTGATTGCCGTTCATATCCATTTGCGTGATATATACAACAGCCATATTTTTCTTACACTTTACGCATAGCATAGACAATACCTCCGTCGTCGCTGTTTTGTTTTCTATATGCTTGAAGTTAGGTTTTCATTATACAGATTGCAAACCGCTAATCGGCTTGGTTTGCACCAATTCAGTAAGCACATTTCAGAAAAGCGATTTTCACTTTCCCTCATTGACGTAAAGTTTATTATACCACTTTTATTTGAAAATTTCAATGAATAAGTTGTAAACTTTTTAACATTCAAAGGATTAAGCCAAAAAGTCTTGCATTCTACCCAAAACACAATCACTTGTCACGACTTTCTAAATATTCAAATAAGAGCGCGGTATATACCGCGCTCTTGCTGATTGATATGACATCCTAATTTAAGTCAAATACTTGCTTGGACGGATAGTCAATATTCCATACCGTGCCATCCTCTTTAACAGCCATCAAACGATATCCGCAATATTCTTCCGCATCGCCCCGCCCCTGGGCATAGGTGTTGAAATTATCGCATTCCTGATAACCGATACAGAGCTCGTTCACCTTGTCAATATCTTTGACTTGACAGGGGTATGTCGCATTAAACGGATTATCGTTTGTGGATGCAACCCTCTGTACGCGACGAGTAATATCAATCGGACTAAAGCCCCATACCCATACGCTTCCGTCACTGCGGAGCGCTGCGGCAAAATCGCCGCCCGCTTCTATCTGCTCCACTTCGCCCAATAATTCACGTGTCATACCATTCATTTTTTTCCATGAAGCATCAGGCTGACAATATACTTTTTGGACATAATCATTTTCATATATGTTTTCATTATCTCCGCAGCCAAGCTGACCATTACCATGACTGCCCCACGCCAAAACATTTCCGTCCCGCGTCAATGCAAGAGCATGATATCTGCCTGCCGCAACTCCGCGAATATTCAACAAACGATTTTTATATTGATTCTCATAGGAAACCTGAGCCGGAGTCGCAGCAGAATATATATAGGGGGATTCGTCGGCATTGAGATTGGCTAAATACGAATTTTTATCTTTTTGTAAGTAAATCCAAGCCGCTGGCGCTCCCCATGTCCAAACATCGCCGTTTTCCTTCAAAGCCACATTACCGTATTCTTCTGCTGAAACAGCAATTACATCACTGCCGAGTTCTTCTACTTTAAAAGGTGCAAAATGAATTTGTCGGCGGATACGAAGTGCAGACCAATCATCTTTATACTTCATTGCGCTTTGATCACCCCATCCGAGCTGTCCGTCTCTATTGCTTCCCCAGGTAAATACTTCACCATTTTTGTTCAACGCGATTACATGATCGGTTCCGCAGGATAACGCAACTATCGCGTCCAACGATTCTATTTTCTGCGGCGTAAAACGTGTTACCACCGTGGGGGTTTGCTGTGCGGAATTTTCCGGCGCAGCATTACCAAGCTCGCCGTAGTTATTGCTGCCCCAACTCCAAACCGTGCCACTTGCGTCAATCGCAAAGCCGGTCAATTCCGTAGCGTATACCGCTTTGATATTGGACAGACTCTTTATCTGCTGAAAATTAGCGTTAATATCCGTATTCTTGTCAAACGATTTTTCATAGCCCGTCTGATATCCCAATTGTCCGTATCTATTGGAACCGGAAGACCAAACCGTACCGTCTTTTTTCAGCATTAACGTAAAGTCACGCCCCATCGCTACATGAACCGGTTTTACTCCGATGTCTTCCATAGGAGCGGCAGACTGTTCCGGAGTTGTGTCGGGAGTAGGCAATGGCGCAGCGGTTGAATCCGGAGACGAATCCGACACTTCGTTCGTTTTTAACGCCATCACCCTGCTGATAACAGCAGCGGCTTCCGCTCTGGTCATGCTTGCAAGGGGCGCGAAAGAACCATCTTCGTTTCCTCGCATGAGCCCTGCCTGAACAGCTTGTACTACCTCAGCAAAGTTTTGAATATCCGCTTGATCGGTAAATGTCGGAATTTCAGCTTTATCACTTGTCCCCACAGCGCGTCCAAGCCATACGGCAGCCACGTTGCGCGTGATTTCCCGATCTGGGTCAAATTCGGAACCTGCGGCATCGGTTAAAATATTCATATTACGAGCATAAACAATATAATCTTTTGCCCAATAGTCAGCCTCAATGTCAGAATAATCCGCACTGCCCGACGGAAAACTATCCGTAAGCGCACAGGTCAGCAATTTAATGAACTGCACCCGCGTGACCGCCCCTTCCGGATTAAAAATATCCGGTGTCTCTCCGTTAATAACGCCCTTCTCTGCCAAATCTTCAATAATCACTTGTCCCCAGTGTCCCTGAATATCTGCAAATGTCTTGGCATGCGCCGGTTGAGAAATTCCTAAAAGTAACCCAAAACATAACAGAAGTGAAAAAAACTTTTTACATACGTTCATGTTAATCTCCATAGCCTTTCTGCCCACAAATAATAATGAAATAGTTTTTCTACACCTTATCGTGGGCAAATAAGGCGTATAATGGAATCACGCCGTAAAAAACAATTGGTAATTGTTTTTAGGCGGGATATGGCAATGCGTGGCAACGCCTTGCAATCATAAAGACCCTATGGGGCTTTACATCAAACCAGCGCATCGCCATTTCGTGTCATACCGACACGAAAATTTCGGCAGCGCATCATTCCGCCGGAGGCTTAACGTGATGTTCTTTCACGTTACACTTCCTCCCTTGTATTTGAATAAATTTATTTTAACATACATCATTACAAATTGCAAGATTTATAATGTCCATTCACAAAATCGTAAATTTGCCGTCACTGCCTGATAAAATAAGAAAGAGAGCTCGCTCTCAAGAGCAAGCCCTCTTTCGTTAAAAATTCACTCTTCACAATGCGTCACAGATACTTATCCAAACACAATAATCCGAATCATCCCGCCGTTGCTGATTGCTTGGTCGGAATAAAGACGAACATTTGTCATTTCCGAGGGAATACAATCATTCACCGATACGCTGCGATAGTCCCCTGTGCCTTTCTTTTGATAAATCTGCACATTATTTGCCAGTTTATAGACGCTGTTGCCCACGCGTATTCTTGAAAAATCAATCGCACTCACCTTGCCCGAAGTCTTAACAGCATTCAACAGGAAAAGCTCTTTTAGTGAATTGTTTTCCAAATAAAATCCAACTGCGCTCCCTGCCGCAAACGAAGTGGCAAAATTAGTGCTATAGGTAGTCGATGTTGCTCCCACCATGATCTCATAGTTGCCGGAAATCGACCCCATACCGTTCTCTCGCTCCACAATCCGACTATTGTTTTTTAGCAGCAACCCATATTGGTTTTTATCCCCCGACACGTTGCGCAAAACCAGCAAGTTAATATCACCAAAGCTGCCTGTCGTCTGTGCGTGTACCACCATAGAAGAGGTCAGCGTATCCACGTTTATCTCGCTGAGTTCAATTTTTCGTGCGACGGCTACTCCCTGTCCATCGCTCGGAGACGAGAGAATCTCTAAAATCGTGGCATCGTTGGTCAGCCAATGATCACCGATTTTGCGGTTATTCTTATCAATATCCCCCGTAACCGTTGAATAGCTGACTTGCGCAAATTCCGCATAGCCATCCGCGTCAAAGGTCAGTTTACACAGACTGCCAATCGCTTTGCTGTAATCTTTCTGTGTCTTGTACTGCATATTTAATCCGTTTCCGGTTAAAACATTGACATACTTTTCAGTTCTGCCTTTGGAATCCACATCTTCCGAAACCTTATCTTCTACCGAAAGCAGAATCACATATGCAGAGGTATCTGAGGAGTTCAAATCTACTACATCTACCACCGCGCCGTCCTTGCCCAGCAGAACGGTTACACGGTCATTGATTTTATACGAGCCAGCTTTTTCTCCTAATTTTTGTGCGGCTGTCTGCGTTTCAATAGACAAGTTCGTACCGGAAATTTTAACACTGCTCACCGCCGCTTTGCTCGGGGAAGCTTCCTCATACACACCGGAAATCTTATCACAGTACGCATACAGAGTATAGGTTGCGTCAGAATAGTATAGGACATCATAAGACTGCAACTGAGACAAAGATGACGCTAAACCATCACGAATTACAATCGCACTTTCCAACTTCTCCCGTGAAACACCAACTCCCTGCATTGCGGTGTAAACGTCACCGCGCAAAACAACCGGGTCTGTCAAATCCGCATCCGCTAACATGATATAGTCAATAGTATTTCCCTGGTTATAGTACACCTTAATGGTACTGCCCGCTTCAATGTTACCTTTCACGCTGCCATAGGTCTGTTTTGCGCCTTTATAATACGCAGCTACATCATCCTTAATATTCAAGGTTCCGTTGCCGGACACACCACTGTACGCCACGCCGTTTTCAACAACGCTGTCAACAATGACTTCCTGCACGGTCGGCGAGTAAACCACATTAAAATTGATAATCTCATTGTCTTTATTCAACATCAACTTTACTTTAGACAAAACAGGAACTGCCATATTCGGGTCAGCAAGCATATAGTTGCCGATATCTGTCTTAACCTGATTTTCCGAAAGGCTTACATCCTCTTTCTTTGTTGCAATCACGACCGTTTCCTGACTTTCTGTGAGCTCCAACTTAGTGATAAGCTTTTCTTTTGTATTATTGATATAAGTATCCATAGCGCGGTCCATCATCACCGCAATATTTGCGCGGCTAATCGGGGTCATAGGATCTTGCCACAGATTAGTAGAAATTCCCAATCCCTCCGCCTTGGTGGTATATGCATAAGGCCAATTATCTCCCAAATCCGCGGAGGTATACCCCAACACACGGAGAATGACTGTCACTGCTTCCGCAAAGTTAATCGTTTGCTCCGGGCGAAACATACCGTCAGGATAGCCGACCAGCAGTTGATTGCTCGAAGCCGTGTTGATATAACCATTGCCCCAGTAAGTGACATCAACATCACTAAAACGCTTATTACCCGCACTGCCGGAAACTTCATCTTCCAGCCCCGCCGCCAATGACGCAATTTTTGCAAATTCCGCCCTGGTAACAGTTCCGTTAGGGTCAAAATATCCCGCAAACCCTCCGATGATGCCGTATAGGGTCAAATTTTCCACCGCCTGCGTGTAATATTCGCCATCCGGAACATCTGCATAAGTGGAAGCCGCCGCTGTCTGCGGGAACACTATTACAAGCCCGCAAAGCATACTAACTGCCAAAAACCACGAAATTGCTCTTTTCTTCATTCTTCGTATCATTCCTTTCGCTGTGTGTCAAGTGTAGAAAAAAATCTCTGAAAAATTGCTTATCTTTTAACTTAATCCGCGTGGAGTGCGTCAATCGGATTCAGCTTTGACGCTTTGTTCGCCGGCGCCCAACCGAAAAACACGCCTACAACTGCGGAGAATGCAAATGCGCCAAGCATAATCGTCGGTTGAGGAAAGGCGTTGACTCCCATAGCCTGCCCCAGCCCAACCGAGCCGACAATTCCAAGCAAAATTCCTACAATACCGCCCATACTGCTGACCACGATGGACTCTATCAAAAACTGAGCCATAATGCTGATTCGCTTTGCTCCAATCGCCTTGCGGATACCGATTTCCCGCGTACGCTCCGTGACGGAAACCAACATAATATTCATAATACCGATTCCGCCGACCACGAGCGAAATTCCCGCAATACCCGCTGTCAAAAGCGCCATCATGCCTGTGATTTCATTGAGTGTATCTAACATACTCGCAACACTGATTACGCGATATTCGTCCTCATCACCCAACTTTTCATACAGAAAAGATTTCAACACCGTAGTTGCCGCGTCTACAGCCTCTGTAGAAGCTGCCCAAACGGTAAAAGAGCGAATGCGGCTGGTTTTGAAAAGCGTTCTGCCAGCAGTATATGAAATAATTGCGACATCGTCCTCTGAACTTTGCTCCGAATCTGAGACTTCCTCCAGAACGCCAATAACGGTGTAAATTTGTCCGTTAATTTTAATCTGTTTATCAATCGGGCTTTCAAATCCGAAAAGTTCCTGCGCGTTGTAACTGCCTATCACTACATTTTTACGCCGCCCTGACACGTCAAGACTGTTCAAAAAACGCCCTTGGGCAATATCACGATTCTTAACCGTTAAATAATCAGGGGTTGAACCCGTAATCGACGTTGTCATGTTGCTGTTGGAATATTTCAATGTACCGCTTGCCGACATCACAGGGACAACGTATTGAATCAATTCTGCATTTTCCTGTTGGAACTGTTCCATCTCTTCCATTTCTAATTTTTTTGTACTGTTGCGCCCGGTCAGGCTTACAGTGATACTGTTCGCACCCAAAGATTCCACCGAATCGGTAATATTGTTGGTAGATCCCTGCACGACGCTGACCAAAACAATGACGGCGCATACACCGATAATGATACCCAACATGGTGAGAAATGTGCGCATCTTACTGCTGCTGATGCTTTTCAGTGCCATTTTAACTGCCTGTGAAAAATTCAATCCGTCACCCCCTGCTAAACATTAACCTGCGATTTATCCCCGTCCGTTGCGCTGTCAAATACAATTTGCCCGTCCATAATGCGGACAATGCGGTCTGCCTCATGCGCAATCTTATTATCATGCGTAATCAAAACAACCGTTTTGCCCTCCTGATGCAGTTCTTTCAGCATTGCCAAAACCTCTGCGCCTGTTTTGGAATCCAACGCACCGGTCGGTTCATCTGCCAGAATCATCGGCGGGCGCGCGGCAAGCGCACGAGCGATTGACACCCTCTGCTGCTGACCGCCCGACAACTCGGACGGCTTGTGCCGCCGGCGGTCATACAACCCAACACGCTCCAACGCAGTCCTAATCATTTCCTTGCGCCGACCTGCCGGAACTCCCGCATAAATCAAAGGCAGTTCCACATTTTCGTAAATATTCAATTTAGGGAGCAAATTATACTGCTGAAAAATAAAACCCAATTTTTTATTACGGATTGCCGCCTGCTGATCGTCCCGCAGTTCACTGACATCATTGCCGTCAATAAAACATTTACCGCTGGTCGGCGTGTCCAGACACCCAATCATATTCATCAAGGTCGATTTCCCCGAACCGGAAGGTCCGATAATAGCAACAAATTCGTGCGGGCGAATGGACAAGTCAACACCATTCAGTGCGCGCACTTCGTTGTCGCCCATTTTATAAATTTTGTACATATCCTCGATTTTGACCATATACTCTGCATTTTCTATCATTGGCTGTGCCATTCTTTCACTCCTCTCGAGAATACATAGCTTATCTCGGGCCGCCCGCTCCGCCGCCGGAACGATTGCCGCCGCTGTTCCCTCCGGAACGGTTGCCGCCGCCTGACGGAGCGCCTCCTCCCGGACCGCCGGCAGGCATACCTCCGCCCATGCCGCCCATCATCATAAACATATTATTTGAGCTGTTCGCGGTACTTGGAATATACATTACAGTATCACCTTCGGATAAACCGGATTTAATCTCCACATTCGTTCCGTCAGAAATTCCGATTTCAACCTCTTTCATCTCGCTGCCGTCAGGCACCGCATTTCTTCCGCCCGCCGATTTCCCGCCATTCGTCGTTCCACGCGCATTCGAGCCGCTGTCTGCCGCAGGATTTCCTTCCGCAGCAGGCTGCACACCATTTTTCGGTGCGCGCTCTTCCCCTTCCGAACGTGCCGCGGGCGGCTCCTTGCCATCGTCTTTCTTTCCCTTTGCACCTTCCGCTGACTTCACCATAACTCTTGCCGTCGCTCCGTTGGAAGACATCAGCGCCTCCTCCGGAATCGTCAACACATCGTTCACCTGCGCAACCACAATGTTGGCATTGACATTCATACCGGACTTTAATTCTCCCGGCTCGTCAATCGTTAATTCCACCGAATATGTAGTAACGCCGTCCCCTGCAATCGTTCCCTCACCCGCTATGGAGGTAACCGTCGCAACAAAGGTCTGATTCGGCAAAGCATCCGCATCCACAACAGCGGTTTGTCCCTGTGCAATATCACCGATATCCAGTTCGTCCACGCTGATTGTAAACTTCATCTTGCTCATATCTGCAACAACCATCATTACTTTAGACGCAGTGGAATTGTCAATTTTATCTCCCACCTTACTGCTCTTGGTAATAATCGTGCCGGAAATCGGAGAGGTAATGCGATAATCCTCCAACTGCTTGCGGCTGGATTCCAGACTAAGCTGACTGTCACGCAGACTTAAAGAATTTTCCCGCTGTGAATTGTTCAAAGAATCACTTTTCAGCTTTGCGATAACCTGTCCGCTTGTCACATAGTCGCCGTCTTTCACATACAGTGTCTGCACCGTTCCCGAAACCTCTGCCATGAGCGAGGTCTGTGTTCCGTCCTCAATCGTGCCGGAACCGGAAGAATAAACCGTTCCCTGCGAAGTATTAACCCCCGCTCCTACCGTTGTTCCCGCGGTAAGCGCGCCCGGATTCGGAATCGTAACCTCGATATTCTTAACCGCGCTCCCGTCCGAACCGGTGCTGACAGACGAATCATACTTATGTGTCACACTGCCCGAAAGGCTGGTCATATAGAGCGCGCTTGTCACATTCGCGCTGTCCCCGACAGATATTTTGTCAAAATCCACAGCCGTAAAAGGGATTTTAACCTTTAATTCTCCGGTATTTGTAATTTTTGCAATTTCACCGACTCCTACCTGCTGTCCTTCCTTTAAGTTGAATCCACTGAGTGTTCCCGTCGCGTTAGCATAAATGGTCAGTCTGGAAATATCCCGATTCGTATTAGACTGAGATATCTGCGCACGCTCAATACTGTTCTGTGTTTTCTCAATATTCAGCTGCGCGTCCTCATCGTCAATCTGATACAGCAAATCCCCCTCATTGACCATGTCGCCCTCCTCAAAAGGAGACGAAAGAATCTCCCCTTTTGCAAGAGAGGTGATTTCATAACGGTCAAGAGGTTCTATCGTTCCGCTCGCCTCAATCGTTTTTGTGATATCTCCGCGCGCGACCGTTGCTTCGCTATACGCTGCGGCAGCGGTGTTGCCTTTGCCTTTTTTCATACCGACAGCAAAGGTAACAATGAGCGCAATGACAATCAACAAAATAACACCGATTATCACTCTTTTTTTCGTGAAAAGCCCTTTTACATTCAATTTTGTCATCTGGGTTCCTCCTACTTATGTTGTTTCCTCTTCTTTTACGCCATTTATCATAATAAAAAAATGTGAACAAGGTGTGAATTTTTATAAAATATTTTATAAATTTGCACAGGCAGCTCCTATCTGCCGAAATTGTACAGTTCCATCTGCTCCGCCGTGCGATATTCATGCTTTTCATAATATCCGATCAGCGCGCCGTCCGTATCCCGCAGCGCAACCATATACACGTCCCTATTTTCTTTCTCATTATGAAAAGTATAGATAAGGTTGTGCTCCTTGCTTTCTCCAAACCATGCGACAACTTTTTTGATTAACTCCTGAGAGCGGGCATTGTGACAGGACAAAAGGTTTTGTCCAACTAACGTCACACCATCACGTTTAGAATATTTTTTAATCGCCGCGGGGTTCATATAAATTATTTCATGGTTCAAATCACAAATAACGACTGCACATCTGTCCTGCTCCACTATGCTTTGAAAAAATTTTGACAATTCCATCTCTATTCCTCCACTCTTTTGCGTTTTCCGCGGTCACTATTTTACCATAGCCACCGCAAAGCGTGTCGGCGTAAAATGGTAAAATGCGTATGTGCGTTTGCAAGCGCATTTTGTGTTTATTTTACCATAAGCGCCTAAAAGAATCAAGCAAAAGTAACAGAAGCACCATCATAGCTGAATAGCCATGATGACGCTTCTGTTACTTTGATGATTCATTCTAAAGATATTCTTTTACTTTCATTTCTATCGGCGTTACTGTTTTGGCAAGGTAAGATTCCTGCATTTCCGCGCGCAGAGCAGATTGCAACGCAGTTTTCAATTGTTTTTTTCGCACACCGCACAGTAAAACAGGCAGGGCGGAATACGCGGCGTATTCCCCACAGCCAAATGTCGCCAGACGTATTTTATGCGAAAACGGCAGATTTTCTTTGACGCAGTATTGCGCAAACCCGAATGCCGCCGTTTCACTTTCAAACACTACTGCGCCGGGCGGACGGCTGCCCTGCCGCAGTAAATACTTTGCCGCTTCCGCGCCGTCCTTGATACGTGTGCCGCCGGAATAAAGCAATTTAGGATTGACCTTTCGCCCCGCCTGTTCCAATTCTTCAGAGAAAGTGGAAAATTTGATTCCATCCAAATATGCAGGAACGGCTCCCACATATGCAATGCGCTTCAATTCCTCCCCCAGTAGTCTCCGCGTCAGCCTGCGCATCCCCGCGCGTTCTTCCGTCAGGATACAAGAATACCCTTCCAACACAATATTGCCTACAAGAACAATTCCGGATTTATCTGTTCGCTCCCGCAGGATTGCAAGCAATTCTTCCTCGGTATCCTGCATAAAAATAAATTTAATATCCGCAGGCGACTCACACAATTTGAGAAAAGACTGTGCCGATTGCGTTATCTCCGGAACGATAAAGGCACGAAATTCCCAATCCAGTCGCTCCGCTTCCGCCTTGACAGCACAAATACATTCCTCCGCAATACCGTTTTTCGGTTCGGGCAAAATTATTTCCACGACAGGCGTGCGCTTAAATCGCATATTACGCGCCGCAGCATTGGGAACATAATTCAATTCCTGCATGACGCCAAGGATTTTTTCCCGTGTTTCTTCGTTTACTCTTGCGGTATTGTTCATCACCCGCGACACTGTTGCAACCGAAACGTCCGCTTCGCGGGCGACATCTCTTATGGTAATCATTTGCTGCACCCCTTTTCCGTTTGCTCACGAAAATCAGGCAAGCTTTGTATTGGCAAAAGAAGTGTTTTTCATCTGCAGGCGCAATTTATCCGCAATCATTGCAATAAATTCCGAATTGGTCGGTTTTCCCTTACTATTGGCTATAGTATAACCAAAGAAGGAATTTAACACTTCCATATCGCCTCTATCCCATGCGACTTCAATCGCGTGTCGGATAGCACGTTCCACACGACTGGGCGTTGTGGCGTACTTCTTTGCCACACTGGGATATAGTTCCTTTGTAATAGAGTTAATAATTTCCAGATTATCCACCACCATCATAATTGCATAACGCAAATACTGGTATCCTTTAATATGTGCAGGAATACCGATTTCATGAATAATATCAGTAACCAATGTCTCCATATCAGGCAAGTTCCGACTAACGCCGTTGGCTGCAAATTCCTTTTCCGTTTTATTCCCGCGTTCAGAGGAAGCCGTACCAAACATTTTAATGCGCTGTATCAAACCTTCAAATTCCACCGGCTTTGCAATAAAATAACTGGCTCCGAGCGCAAAACACTGCTGTGCGATACTCTCCTTCGCGGCAGATGTGATTACAATAACAGCAGGAGAATCCTGCATATGCTGCAAACGCTCCAACACGCCGATTCCATCTATATTAGGCATCACTATGTCCAAAAGCAATACATCCGGCTTACACATCTTTATCATCTCTAAGGCTTCCGCTCCATCGTATGCGCAGCCAATCACCTCAATATCGCTGTCCTTCTTTAAATAATTTTCTGCCGCGGATGCATATTCCTGATTATCATCTGCGATAAGTACACTGATCTTTTGTTCCATCGAGGGAAACACTCCTTTGTATTAGTAATTTTTTCCAATCTTCGTATTTATTATAACCATAAAATACAAAATATGTCAATAGTTTTTTGAAATTTTTTTGAAAAAATTTCCATATCTTGTAGTTTTCTTATAAATTCCATCACAAAATGGGGAGTTTATGTCAAAATATCCGTCGGTTTTCCGACGGATATTTCCTGCATTTATTTCTCTGCGGTGTCGAGTTCACTCAGCATACAGTCAATAAACACACCGTAACCGCGAGTTGGGTCGTTGACAAAAACGTGCGTCACCGCGCCGACCAGCTTATCATCCTGAATAATCGGACTGCCGCTCATCCCCTGTACGATTCCGCCTGTTTTTTCCAACAATTTAGGGTCAGTCACCTTAATAACCATATCTTTGTGTGAATCGTTATTACTGCGGTCAATCCGCTGAATTTCAACAGAATACTGCTGCACGGAACTTCCCTCCACATTAGATAAAATTACCGCTTCACCGGGTTTCACTTCCGTACGACTTGCCACAGGCAAAGCAACCCCGCCAAGCAAATCGGCGTCACTTTCCAATTGTCCGAACAAACCGCAGTCGTTATTTTCCAAGACTGTCCCTATTTTATCTCTTTCCTCCATAAACACGCCTTTCAGTTCACCGGGACGTCCGCGTTCTCCGCGATCAACAGCGACAATGGTAGATTTGAGCACATTTCCGCCGGCAAGAGTAACTGCCTCACCTGTCTGGTTGTCTGTAATACTGTGTCCCAATGCTCCAAACATACGATTTTGGGGATTATAAAACGTGATAGTTCCTATCCCGGATGCAGCATCTTTGACCCATGCTGCAAGCTTATACTCTCCACTCTCCCGCTCCTTAGCAGGTGTAACAAGAGATTCCACAATTTCACCCTGCCGCTCAACCTGAATAGGGACGGCGGCGTCTTGCACCTCCGCCAATACAGAGGTCAGTTCGTCTACACTATGCAATTCTCCGCCGTTGACCGATTTAATCAAGTCGCCCGCTTTCAAGCCCGCGTCTCTCGCCGGCGCAGCCGTATGCCCATCGAAACAAGTCATTTCAGACACGGTTACAATCATAACGCCGTCCATATTTAAAGTGACCCCAATCGCATTACCCAAAGGAACAAGCTGAATTCCTTGCTCTATTTTCGTCTCTCCGTTTTCCTCCGCAAAAATCTGCGAAGCAAAAAAAGAAGGACATATTCCAATAATCACCAGCATATTTACAAGCAAAAAAAACTTTCTCTTTTTCTGCCTCACCATATCCCTCCTTTTTGAAATTTAAAATCAAAATTTCAAAATTAGTATGGCTCGCTGCGGCTCTTTTTTCACCTGTGAAATATATTATGTACAGTCGGGGACAGGGAGATTTGACGAAAATTCATTACACTTACAAATTTTAAAAGTCGGGGCGGATACGCCGAAAGCGCTCCGCCCGTTTGAAGTTAGTTATTGCAGTTATTATTGTTATTGTTGCTGTTCTTATTCTGATTGTTATTATTATTTTTATTGCTGTTATTATTATTGTTTTTATTTTGATTATTGTTCTGATTTTTGTTTGACATGTCGACTGCCTCCTTTCGTAAAAGGCTATTGAAAAATATTCATTTTTCACTTTTATTTTTGACATCTGAACAGAACTTTATACACACCGTTTTTTTCCTTTTTACATAAAATGAAACAAGACATGAAAACGTTTTTGAAAACATTTTCAAAACAAATTACAAGGAGGCTTTGCTATGATACAGCAACCATATCAAAATAACAAAAAGAATTCCAATGTGGAAGCCGTGTGCCGCAAAGCGGCAGAATATTCCTCTGACGCACCGGCATGGCCAAACGAGCAGCCGGTCATTGTTATGCCGCCCGGTTCAGATCCAATTTCACTCGGTATGCCGGGCGCAGCAGTATATCCGCAAGCAGAACAGAAAAATGACGTTGCTTCTGCCGCACCCCGTTTAAGCAATACCGGCATACAGGAAATGAGCGCGTTTCTGCAAAACAACACGGGAAAATGTATTCGGCTTTCTTTTCGACCCGAATCAAACCGTACTGACCAAATCGGTATTCTTTTGGAGGCAGGCAACGCTTATTTGGTATTGCAGGAATTTGCCTCGCAAAATCTATTTCTATGCGATATTACAGATATCCAATCGATTCATATTTATAACGAATTACTGCCCGATACCTCCCGTTCCCTATTCGGAATTTAATCTGACTGCAATTTTTTATGAAAATTTGAGTTTTTCTATTGCGTTTTTTACATAATACAGATATAATGAAAAAAACAATTTTTTTGAAAGGAACTTTACCAATGAGAAAATTACTGGCAGTTTGGGCGGCAAAAGCGGCGAGTGTTGCCGGGCGCGTTCTCGGAAAGAAATCCTCTTCTTCCCCCGGATTGATTGCGCTGAAAATTTGCCCAAATATTATTAAAATTTTATCTCGTAACATTGAAAAAGGAATCATTGTCACTTGCGGAACAAACGGAAAAACCACAACCAACAATTTGCTGTATTCCACACTGCGCAACAGCGGTTATAAGGTAGTATGCAACACTTTAGGTGCAAATATGCTCGGCGGAATCGCTACCACATTCGCGCAGTCCTGCAATTTTTTGGGCGGATTAAAAGCGGATTACGCCTGTCTGGAAATTGACGAAGCGTCCGCAGTCAAGGTATTTGACCATCTTACACCGGACTATATGATTATCACCAATCTTTTCCGCGACCAGCTTGACCGCTACGGTGAAATCGATATCACCGCAGATTTGCTTCACCGCGCCATCGCAAAAGCGCCGGGACTGAAACTGATACTCAACGGAGATGACCCGCTGACCGCGCAGTTCGGGAAAGGAAGAGACAACGTATTTTACTACGGAATTTCCGAGCAGGTGCTGCCACAAACAGACGACACAAAGGAAGGGCGTTTCTGCGCGGTGTGCGGAGCGGAACAGCAATATCACTACTTCCATTATAGTCAGCTTGGTGATTATTATTGTCCAAGCTGCGGCAACAAACGTCCCGACATCCATTTTGCAGCACATGACGTAGATGTAAAAAACGGGCTGCGCTTTACCATCAACAACGATATGCCGATTGCTTTAAATTACCGCGGATTTTACAATATTTATAATATACTGGCAGTCTATTCCGCTGTTGAGGCAATGGGCATCACCGCAAAGCGTTTTAATGAAATTTTAGCGGACTACAAGCCGCAAATCGGTCGTATGGAGGAAATTGACCTTGGCAAACCTGTCATTTTAAACCTCGCAAAAAATCCGGCAGGATTCAATCAGGCAATTTCTACCGTATTGCAAGACCCGAGAAAGAAAGACGTTATCATTGCGATTAACGACAAAGCGAACGACGGACACGATGTTTCATGGCTGTGGGACGTGGACTTTGAAAATTTGCAACAGGCGAATTTGAACACACTGGTTACAACCGGCATCCGACGACACGACATGTCTCTAAGGTTCAAATATTCCGATGTGGAAATTTCGGGCAGTACGGACGATATGCGACAAGCGATTTTAGACGCACTAAAAACTTCGGCGGAAGTCTGCTATATTTTAGTGAACTACACAGCGCTGTTCTCGACGGAGGACATTATGCTGTCGCTGAAAAAAGAACGGGAGGGGAAACAATGAGCGAATATCAAATCAACATCGTACATCTGTATCCCGACTTGCTGAACCTGTACGGTGACAAGGGTAATATCGAATGTCTGCGCAAGCGTTTGGAGTGGCGCGGAATCAGTGCAAATGTGACCGCTTGCACCAATCAGGACAGAGAGATTGATTTTGCAAACACAGATATTATTTTTGTCGGCGGCGGCAGTGACCGCGACCAGGAACTGGTCTGCGAACTGTTGCTGGAAAAGCAGCAGGAATTAAAAAATTATGTGGAAAACAACGGTGTTCTGATTGCGGTTTGCGGTGGATATCAGTTGTTGGGTAAATATTATAAAACCGCCGAAAAAACAATCGAGGGGCTTGGTATACTGGATATCGAAACCGATTCCGATTCCAAGCGGTTAATTGGCAATATTGTGTTGGAAAGTTCAAGTTTTTCACAAAAAATTGTCGGATTTGAAAACCACGCGGGCAGAACAAATATTCACGGTCACGAACCGCTGGGGAAGGTGATGTTCGGACATGGCAACAACGGGACAAGCGGGTACGAGGGTGTTGTTTACAAAAATGTAGTAGCAACCTATCTGCACGGCCCGCTCCTGCCGAAAAATCCTCAACTGTGCGATGAGTTGCTCACCCGCGCATTAAAGAAAAAATATCCGTCATTCACCCAACTTTCCCCTTTGGACGACAAGTTGGAGAATACCGCAAATGAATATATTGTAAATAGATTTACAAATAAAAACAGCTAAAATATATCAAAGCCATCCGCGGCGCTTGCAAGAGCCTGCGGGTGGCTTTGGATTATGCCTTGACGGAAAGCGTATTCGTTTGCTCCTGCGGCAGTGCAATCGTAACCGAATAAATCGCTTTGCCGTTTTCATCCATCTCTCCGGTATCGCAAATATCTATCAGTTCTCCCTGCCGAATTGCGGCAAGCGGATTAGCGGAATTCACATTTTTTTCTTCCGATTGCTCCTGATTCATATGCAATTTTGGTGTCATGTGCAATACCACCTGAATCAGCAGAATAATCAGCGTTGCCGCTCCACCAATCAGATACAAACCCGCGCCGATTGCCATACCAACACCCGCAGTCGCCCAAACACCTGCCGCTGTTGTTAGCCCCGTTACTGTCTTTTTATGAATAAAAATCATACCTGCGCCCAAAAAGCCTATTCCGCTGACAACACCCGATGCAATACGAGATGGGTCAATCTTCATTAAATCGCCATACATTTCCATCACATCCAAATACGCGTATTTGGATAATATCATCATCAACGCAGCAGCACACGCCACCACGCAATGCGTGCGCACCCCTGCCACCTTGGAGCGATTTTTGCGCTCATAGCCAATCAGCACACCGCAAACCGCGGCAATTACCAGCCGCAGAATTAACTGCAATTCCGTCATCATGTTGAACATCTATTCTTCTCCTTTCCACAAGAGTTCCTTGCCTGTTGAAATACCAAACGCTCCGTTTTCGCGCGCGTCAGCAACCTCCTGCGGATTTTCTATCAAGCCGCCCGCTATAATCGGGACAAAAATCCGCTCCCGCAACGCCCGAATAATCTTCGGTACAACCCCCGGCATAACCTCAATCATATCTGCCTTGGAGGATTTCAGCGATTCCACGGTTGTATCCACCGAATGAGAATCTACAATGAAAAAACGCTGAACCGTGCAAAGTCCGCTCTCACGCGCGGCTTTAATAATATTCACCCGTGTACTGATGATTCCGTCAATGCCGAGCTGTTTCATATAATCAATACCGCACCTGTCCTTGCCAATGCCCTCGGCAAAATCCATGTGCGCAAACAGACGCTTACCGGCAGTATGCACCCGCTGAATTCTGTCCGCCATGCGCATCAGATTCGGACTGAGGTCAAATATCATTCCGACCTGTGAGGTCAGGGCTTTTTCAAATTCCTGCTCCGTTTTAACCGCTGCTATGATTTGCATTTTAATCAGTCCTTTCCCAAGGCACAAGTCGCTATCACACGACTGCCGAATATGTCATCAATTATAACATCTCCCACAGCGATTGGCAAGTGTACAATTGTGGAATTGATGATTTCCATACATTCCCGCATTTTTCCCTTGGGTATCATTTTGTCGGTTTTAACAGGAATCACCGCACCGTTCTCACAGCGAGCGGTTGTGGTCACGGTTCGCATCGGATTGGTGCATTCCGTCTTTGCATACTCCGCTCCGCGCGGACAGGTGTTGCCGGTAATGCTGATTACCTTGCCGTCCTCAATCTCCGCTTCGAGGGAACACCCAAGCGGACAAATGATACAAGTCAAATTTCTTTTCATTACTCTGCAACCTCCAGTTCAAAATCAAGTTCTTGCGTACCCGCAAGCATTTCGCGCGTCAGACGGACGCTTTCCATTTCCCCCGGTGCAACCCGCGGGCGTTTCTTTTCAAAAATTGTTTTGCCGCCGCTGCGCACCACAATTTTAGCGTTGCGATATACATCCGCCACACGGAAGTAAACCGTAATATCCTTTTCCGCTGTAATTCTTTGCGGTACGGTATAACGTATTTTTCCGTCCGTTTTAATTTGCACCGCCCTGCTGCCACCTTTTTCTCCCTTGAGATACTCCGCCGCACTCCTGCCTGCGATTTCCGCCTCGTCTGATACAAAATCAACCAAATCATGAACGTGCAGCACATTACCGCAGGCAAACACGCCTTCGCAAGTGGTCTGCCGGTTTTGGTCTACCACCGCGCCGCCGGTAATTTTATCCAGTGTTACTCCGACGCTCTTGGATAATTCATTTTCGGGAATCAATCCCACGGATAAAAGCAGGGTATCACACGGGATATACTCGCGCGTTTCCGCAATCGGACGCCGGTTTTTATCCACTTGAGCGATAGTCACGCCCTCTAACCGGTCTCCGCCATGAATTTCCACCACCGTATGACTGAGTTTTAGCGGAATATCAAAGTCGTTCAGGCACTGCTCAATATTGCGCGCCAAACCACCCGAATAGGGCATCAATTCACATACAGCATGAACCTTTGCGCCCTCTAAGGTCATGCGCCTTGCCATAATCAGTCCGATGTCTCCGGAACCGAGTATCACCACATCGCGCCCGGGCATATACCCCATCATATTGACCAGTTTCTGCGCCGTACCCGCGCTGTAAATTCCGGACGGACGTGTGCCCGCAATGTTCAGAGCGCCTTTCGGACGTTCCCGACACCCCATAGCGAGGATAACAGCCCGCGCCCTGATTTGAAACATTCCCTCCGCGGCATTGGTGGCGGTAATCACTTTATCCTCCGTAATATCCAGCACCATAGTATTCAACTTAAACGGAATATTGCGTTCATGCACCTGTTGCTCATACCGCCCTGCATATTCGGGTCCGGTCAGTTCCTCTCCAAATTTGTGCAGACCGAATCCGTTATGTATGCATTGCTGCAAAATGCCCCCCAGCGCACTGTCACGTTCTAATATCAGAATATCACGAATCCCCGCGTCATACGCGGCTAACGCCGCGCTCATGCCCGCCGGCCCTCCGCCGATAATTACCAAATCTGTCATATGGCTACTCCCCCTTTCGTCTTACCGACAATCACTGTCGAATTTTCGCCGCTTTTCGTGACAGATTCACACGAAACGCCAAGCTCTCGCGCCAAAATTTCCGTAATGTACGGCATACAAAATCCGCCCTGACATCTGCCCATTTGCGCCCGTGTGCGCCGCTTAACGCCGTCTAAGTCCCGCGCGCCGGGATTGGTATGTATTGCCTCCAAGATTTCTCCCTCGGTCACTGTTTCACAACGGCAAATCACTCTGCCGTAGCTCTTATCCCGCTTTATTATTTCGTTTTTCTCTTCAAGAGACGCTTCTCTGAAATAATGCGCAGGTTTTCTGACAGGATTATAGTCTGCTTTCTCTTTCAAATCCAACCCCTGCTCCCTGAGCAATTCCACAATATATTCGGCAATCGCAGGCGAAGCCGATAATCCGGGCGATTCAATTCCCGCCGCGTTAACGAAGCCCTTGCGCGGTGAATTGATAATAAAATCTCCCGTATCGCCCGCGGCACGCAGTCCGCAAAAAGAGGTAATCGCCTTGCCAAACGGAATTCCATCAACATTTTCCGCCGCCTCGCCAATGATTTTTGCAAACCCCTCCGCTGTTGTAGCACGGTTTTCCTTATCCGTATCATCTACCGAAGTCGGACCGAGCAGGAGATTACCGTCCACGGTAGGCGTAACCAATATCCCTTTTCCCATCTTGCTTGGTGTGCGGAATATCGTATGAGAAACCATTCCGCCGCATTCCTTATCTAACAAAATATATTCTCCGCGCCGCGGATGTACCGAGAAAGATTCATCTCCTATCATTGCCGCTACACGGTCAGAATAAATACCTGCCGCATTTATCACAAATTTCGCCCGAACTTTTTCGTTTTCAGAAGAAATGGTATAGCCCTCTCCCTCCTGAACGATTGATATAACTTCAAAATTCCGTTTCAGTTCCGTTCCGTTATCCATCGCATTACCAACCGCGGCAATCGTCAACTCATACGGACATATAATCGCACCTGTCGGGGCGTGTAAAGCGCAAATCACGTTTCTCGAAAGCTGTGGTTCCAACGCGCGCAGCGCATCCCCCTCTACCAATTCCAAATCTTTTACGCCGTTTGTTTTTCCCCTTTGCAAAAGCTCCTCCAGAGTACGTCTGTCCTCCTCGTGAAATCCGATAACCAACGAGCCGTTGCGCCAATACTTTACCCCCAGTTCCGCCGCTACGTGCTCCATCATTTCAGAACCACGCACATTCAGTTTTGCTTTCAAGCTGCCGGGTTTCGCGTCAAATCCGGCGTGCACGATTGCCGAATTAGCCCGTGTCGCGCCCATTGCGACATCATTCTCCCTTTCAAGAATGCACACTTTTAGCGCATATTTTGCCAAAGTTCGAGCCGTCAGCGCGCCCACAACCCCTGCGCCGATGATTGCTACATCATACATTGTCTTTTTCCTCCATTCCACAAAAAAAGACGCACCAAAACAAATACAACGTATTGTACTTGTTTTGGTACGTCTCCAATTCTCTGTACCGATTATATTGTAACACACAATTTATATATTGTCAATGACTTTTCCTGTTGTGCGCCGGTTCAAATTAAGAATGGCTGAATATTCACCCAGCATTTTTGTTAAAACGACCGAACAGTTGCTCTCTCATAGCTAACCCGATATATAAAATTATGTTAATCCAAGCCTTCTGCAATAATAGCTCTGCTCTCTACACTATTCATCCGTTTTGACATAATGGCTTTATACTCATCAGAAGAAAAACACTTGTCCAACTGTTCCTTAGAAACAAATTGAATAACAATAGCTCGATTAGGTGTTCGCTGATTGTTCAGACTGCATAGATTTTCCGTTCTCACAAGATATTTGCCGCCGTATTTTTCCACAATGGGCTTTACCTGTCGGATATATTCCTCATACTCCCCGCGCCCTTTTCGTTCATCAATATAAGTATCAACTATAAAATACCAAGACATGGCTTTTCTCCCATCAAATTCCCATCTGCGACGCCAACATGATTTCGCACGTTTAATGATATATTTCTTATGTAAACCGATTCACAAAAAACTAATTTCTCCGCTTAATCAGTTGCGTTAAATAACCAAACGCAGAGGCAAGCGCCGCCAAAATCATTATCACCATCAACACCGTCTGTACAGGCAAAGGCATACTACCCGTAAAAATAATCATCACAAATATGATTGCGTAAAAAATGACTGTCGCCGCTTTGCCGTACCAGTTGGACTGCATGACAATATGTTTAAAATACATAATGCTGCCCGCAATTATCATTGCCCCCTCTTTGGCAATAATAATCCAGATTGCCCAAAACGGGATAATTTCTTCTATCGACAGACAAATCAAGGCGGTAATCTGCATCAGCTTGTCCACCAGCGGGTCATACACCTTGCCGATGTCGGTAATCATATGAAACCGCCGCGCAACAAACCCGTCCACAACATCAGTAATGCCCGAGCAAAGGAATACAAGCCCTGCCGCAAGCAGATTATGCTGTCCTAATACAAAATACGCAAACAACGGAATTAAAAACAGCCGGACGGTAGTTAAAATATTAGGTATCATGCGTCCGCCTCCTTCATCTGCAACAGTCTTTGATAGACATCGGGGTTCACTTTTTTCAAATTCAACGGACGGAACTCATGGTCAGTAAAACCGTGCGTCGTGTATCCGGTCGCCAACAGCATCTCATCCGATCCCCTCAGCACCCGATATTCAAACGTGCACTTTGCCACTCCCACCTTTGTCAAGGTGGCTTCGATGATAACGTCATCGCCATACTGCGCGCCCGTAAGAAACTTACAATAGCAATCTACCAGCGGTAGCAGCACTCCGTCCCGTTCTACCTGCGCGTAGGAATACCCCGCTGCCTTGAAAAATTCCGTCCGAGCCGCCTCAAACCATGGAAAATAACGAGAATGGTGAACCACTCCCATCTGGTCGGTTTCAGAATATCGTACCGCGAATTTTGTTCTGAACATAAACTCCCCCCCTTTTACATTTTTAACGAAAGAGACACCACTCTTACTTGTCTCTCTTATAATACATTCACCAAGCCGCTGTATACTTGACCGCGACCGCCGTCAATCGTAACCGTGCTGCCATCCTGCAAAATATCGGTTGCTTTCGCCGCTCCGCAAACAACAGGAATATCCAATGTCATTCCGACAACGGCAGCATGCGTTGTAGTACCGGGTTGTTCCGTAATAATCGCCTTAGCGCTTTTTAAAATTTTAATAATGGTATTGGAGGTTTCAGGAATCACCAGAATATCTCCGTCACGGAATTTCAAGAGCGCCTCTTCCTCTGTCTTAGCAACGCAGACCGTACCGCTGACAGAAAGGTTATTTACACTTGTTCCACTAAGCAGGATATCGCCGACCAGTTTTACACGCAGTACATTGGTTGTACCGCTGACTCCGACAGGTGAACCTCCTGTAATCACCACAAGGTCTCCTTTCTCAATCAAACCGCTTTCCAACGCGCGCTCCGCAGCGTGTTCAAATAACTCGTCCGTAGTTTTCTTCTCCTCCGCCATGATGGGATATACGCCCCACGAAAGGCTGAGCTGCCGCCAAACTTTCTCATTCAGAACCGCCGCAATGATAGGCGAAACCGGACGAAAGCTGGAAATCATCCGCGCGGTGTAACCCGACTTGCTGACGGTGATGATTGCAGCCGCACCCAAATCGTGAGCGGTGGTACAGGTAGAATGACTGATTGCGTTCGTCACGCCCGTACCCAAATCCAAATGCCGCTCCAAAAACCGTTTTTTATAATTGATGTCACTCTCCGTACAGCGCACAATCTGCGCCATCGTCTGTAACGCACGGACAGGATATGCGCCCACTGCGGTTTCGCCCGACAGCATGACCGCCGAAGTCCCGTCGTACACCGCGTTTGCCACATCTGACGCTTCCGCGCGGGTCGGGCGCGGATTATGCGTCATGGACTCCAGCATCTGCGTTGCGGTGATAACCTTTTTTCCGGAACGGTAACAGCGCTCAATCAGCTTTTTCTGAATGGAAGGCAATTCCTCAAACGCGATTTCAACCCCCATATCCCCTCTGGCGACCATAATACCATCGCTCACCTTTAGAATATCGTCTATGTTAGTCACGCCTTGCCCGTTTTCTATTTTAGCGATAACCTGTATATCCTCACCGCCGTTCTGCTCCAGAATCTTTTTCACATCTATGACATCAAAAGCGGAACGGACAAAGGACGCTGCAATAAAATCGAAATCGTTTTCAATACCAAAAATAATATCACTGCGGTCTTTTTCGCTGATATACGGCATACTAAGTGTCACGCCCGGAACGTTGATACTCTTGCGGTTGCTGACCTTTCCGCCATTGAGTACTTCGCACACCACATCCGATTTGGACACGTCCACAACTTTCATTTCAATCAATCCGTCATCAATCAAAATTTTTGAACCTACGGAAATATCCAGTGCAAGGCGGTCATAGGTAATGTGTGTACGGGTTTCGTCCCCCTCAATATCCTCCGGAGTCAAAATGAATTTTTGCCCCTTCTGCAGTTGGACAAAATCATCTTTAAATACACCCGTTCTGATTTCAGGGCCTTTGGTATCTAACAAAAGAGAAATCGGAAGTCCCAACTCTTCTCTCAGTTTTTTGACCGTATTGATACGTTTCAGTTGCTCCTCATGCGTACCGTGAGAAAAATTGACGCGAGCAGTGTTCATACCGCCCAGCATCAGTTCACGCAAAACCTTCGGGTCGTCGGTCGCAGGTCCAAGAGTACAAATTATTTTTGTCTTTCTCATATTGTATGTTCTCTCCTTGTCACAAAATTCGCCGTATTCCATAAAATTGTTGCTCGCCAAAACAAATCAGCAGAAATCCCGCTTTTTTTCCGTATCGGAAAAATCGGTTTTATTCAGCCGCGCCCGACTGAACCTCTCCCACTTTGGTATATATCTTCGCTTTACCTCTCACCTTAATTGCGGTTGTATTTTCCGTAAACTGCGCAATAAAAACTTCGCCTTTGTCCAGCTTTTCCGTATGATGGAACTTGGTGTCTCTCCCGCTGGTGATGCCGATAATATTCACGCCGTTTTCCTCAGCCAAAACCGCAACATAATCCGAATATTCATTTCCCATTGTCAAATCCTCCTGTTTCATGTTGATCCGATATATCTCAATTACCGTTCGGTAATGATGACTATCATTGTAGTAATTATTAATAGTATAATATAAATAAGCAAAAATTGCAAGCAGGTTTACCCAAAAAACGGCAAACGCTTCCCTTATTTTCTTGGCAGTGTTGCAAAAAATAACAAAACCTATGTAAATTCTTTTACATTTTCGTTGAAATTATTCCATGACTATGATATACTAAATGCGTATATCATTGATAAACAAAAAATAAATATATCAGAAACCTTGATAAAATATGCGCCGCTGCCATAACAGACCGACGCCTGTTTTACCAAGGTTTTAAGAGAGGAATGGTCAAAATTATGGAAATCAGAATTGAAAAAACAACCGCGCCAAAACAAAAACCGGATCAGGACAATTTAGGATTCGGACATATTTTCACCGATCATATGTTTGTGATGGACTACTCAACGGATAAAGGGTGGTATGACCCGCGTATCGTACCTTACGGTCCGCTGTCGTTAGACCCTTCCACCATGGCGCTGCATTACGGACAGGAAATATTCGAGGGATTAAAGGCGTATAAAGCCGCTGACGGAAAGGTACATCTGTTCCGCCCCGACAAGAATTTTGCCCGTATGAACGTATCTAACGAGCGTTTATCTATCCCGCAGGTAGATGAGGAATTTTGTTTGAAAGCTCTGCTCAAACTGATTGAAATAGAAAAAGATTGGATTCCCGAAAAAGAGGGAACGAGTTTATATGTCCGCCCGTTTATTTTTGCGACCGACCCATATGTTGGCGTACGCGCCTCACATACATATAAACTAATGATTATCTGCTCTCCGAGCGGTCTGTATTATGAGGAAGGGTTGGAACCGGTTAAAATTTATGTCGAGGATCAATATGTCCGTACCGTTCGCGGCGGTATGGGGTTTGCAAAAACCGCCGGCAACTACGCGGCAAGCATCAAGGCGCAGGAAGTCGCGCATGACCGTGGCTATTCACAGGTACTTTGGCTGGACGGCGTAGAGCAGAAGTATATTGAAGAAGTCGGTTCCATGAATATCTTTTTCAAAATCGACGGCGAGGTTGTCACTCCCATGCTTAACGGCAGTATTCTGAGCGGTATCACCCGTATGTCCGCGATTGAACTGGTAAAGAGTTGGGGAATTCCGGTTTCCGAGCGACGCATTTCCATTCAGGAAATCTTTGAAGCGGCGCAGGCGGGCAAGCTGGAAGAATGTTTCGGCACAGGTACGGCTGCTGTTATTTCACCTGTCGGTGAACTCCGGTGGGAAGACCATGTTATGCCAATCAGTAACGGACAAATCGGAGAAGTAACACAGCGGATTTACGATACACTGACCGGTATCCAATACGGCAAAATCGAAGATACTTTCGGTTGGGTTGTAGAAGTAAAATAAGAACCGCAAAATAATAGAACATTCATAACAAAAAGCGGCGTCTGCCGCTTTTTGTTATAAAAGGAGTACATATATGAAAACTTTTTGGCGCATTTTTGCGCATACCAAGAAATATTGGTGGTGCTACCTCATTGTAGGAATCAGCATGATTTTGCAGGTATTTTCTCAAATATACGCCCCCGGAATCATACGTTCCTTTTTGTCATTACTGGAAAGCAATTCAGCGGATTTAAAAAAATACGCGTTGACTTACGGCGGTATCCTGCTTGGGCTTGCCGCTCTACAGGCAATCACCACCGGACTGCGTTCCTACTTCAGTCACGTTACCGCCTGGCGCAGCATTCATGAACTGCGCATCAAGCTATACACGCACGTCCAAAATATGTCTATGAGTTTTTTTCACAATCGGCAGACAGGACAGTTGATGTCACGTATTCTCTCTGACACACAAGTGTTGGAACTTCTGATTGCGCACGCCGGACCGGAACTGGTGTTAGATGCCCTGCTGTTTGTCTCCATTATGATTATCCTGTTCCTCTCCAACTGGAAACTTGCGCTGATTGCCCTGCTGATTGTGCCGTTCATTCTCTTAGCGGCAATGCACTACGCGTTTAAAGTGCGCCCGAAATTTAAAAAAGCGCACGCAAAAACCGCGGAACTGACCGCCATTTTGCAAGATGACATTTCCGGCATAAAAGAGATTCAGGTTTTCAACCGTCAAAACTATGAAAGCGAACGGGTACAGGCGATTTCAGAGGAATTTACCGGATTAAACCTTTCCGCGCTGAAGAAAAGTGCGGTGTTCCATCCTCTTATCTCCTTTTTCAACCAGTTCGGCGTATCTCTCATTGTCGCGGCAGGCGGCATGATTGCCGCTTACGGCGGAATTAAGGGATCGGAAATCGTCGCGTTTATCCTATATCTGCAAATGCTCTATACTCCTATTAGTTCTTTCGGGCGCATCAGCGAGGATTTGCAAAATTCACTCGCGGCAGGCGAGAGAGTGCTGGAACTGTTAGACATTCAGTCCGAAGTGGTGGAATGTGAAAATCCGGTGGATATTCAAAATGTAAAAGGGGAACTTCGCTTTGAAGATGTGAATTTCAGCTACATCGAAAGCCGCGAAGTACTCAAAAATATCAATTTGACTATTCAACCGGGCGAGACAATCGCATTGGTCGGCGAAACAGGCGGAGGAAAAACTACGATTACCAATCTGATTACGCGATTTTACGACCCTGATTCGGGCAGAGTACTTCTGGACGGACAGGATATCAAAACGCTTTCTTTCCGCTCTCTGCGGGATAATATCAGTATCGTTTTGCAGGATGTCTTTCTCTTTCACGGCACGGTTGTGGAAAATATCGCGTATGGCGCGAATTCTCCCACACAGGAGGAAATTATCCGCGCCGCAAAAATCGCTAACGCGCACGACTTTATCCGTGAAATGGAAAACGGTTACGACACCATCATCGGTGAACGCGGCGTCAAGCTGTCCGGCGGTCAGAAGCAACGGCTTTCCATCGCCCGCGCAGTTCTGCGTGACCGTCCGATTTTGATTTTGGACGAGGCAACCGCGGCAGTAGATAACGAAACCGAGCGGCAAATACACAATGCGATTGATAATGTCATTCAAAACCGCACCACTATCATTATCGCGCACCGTCTTTCCACCATTCGCAACGCCGATAAAATTGTAGTAATCGAGGGCGGCGAAATTGTCGAAACAGGCAGTCACGAGGAACTTATGCAGATAGAAAACGGAGTTTACAAACATCTGCACGATTCCGCTCTCTCGTAATAATTTTTAAATAGCATTAAAGGAGTACAACAAACGATTTTCTCATTTGTTGTACTCCTTTTCTTTACTCTTCCCGCCATGCCAAATTGTGTGTCAGTTCCTCGTCAGGCTGCACGTACACCGTGTTGTAGTGGTCGTAAATCACCATACCGGGCTTTGCGCCGTTCGGCTTTTTCACATTTTTCACAGCAGTATAGTCCACAGGAACCTGCGCAGAATTCTGCGCCTTGCTGAAATACGCCGCCAGACGTGCCGCCTCCAAAATCGTAGTGTCCGGCACACTTTCCTCTCCGCGCGCGCGAATAATGGTATGCGACCCCGGAATGATTTTAGTATGCAGCCAAATGTCTGTCGAATACGCCATGCGCAAAGTCAATTCATCATTTTGCCGATTGTTTCGTCCAACCAAAATTTCATATCCGTCCGAAGAGCGAAAACGGTTTGGCTTGGAACGCGCCGCATTTTTCTTATTGCTTTTCACCTGCGGCAAATATCCCTGCTGCGCCAATTCCTCCCGTATTTCTGCAAAAGTGACGGGCGTCTCTGCCTTTTCTACCGCGTCCAAAACCGTCTCCAGATAATACAGTTCTTCCTCCGCGCTCTGAATTTGCTCGTGCGCGTATTTCTCGGTTGTTTTTGCCTTATTATATCTTTTATAGTAATTCTGCGCATTCTGCGAGGGGGAAAGTTCCTCTTTCAGCGGAATTTTGACTATCTCCTGCTCAGGCGAATAATAGTTTTCTACTTCGACACTGTCCATACCGTATTCCACGCGGTAGAGATTGGCAGTCAGCAAGTCGCCGTAAATCTTATATTTCTCCCTTTTTTGTGATTTTTTCAGGTTATCCCGATGCAGCGCCAGCTTTTTCTCACAACGCTCTATATTATTGTGAATTAACTTAACCAATGCAGCAGACTTCTGCTTGAGCCGCTCCTGTAAGGCGCGGGTGGAAAAGAAATATTCCACCGCCTCGCTCATATGCTCCACGGCAATGAGCTGCGCGTTGCCCTCGTACTGCGTAAGTTTCACACAAGAAAAAGCGAGCGGCTTGCCGCCAACTTTTTCAACAGCAACGCACGGGGAATACTCTCCCGTTGAAATACCGTGGAAGAATTCCGCTGTGTGACGAGCAAACGCCGCGCGATCAATCTCGCCGAGCACTACTTTTACGTTGCCGCAAAAACGGTATACAATTTCCCGCGCAATCAGCGGACTCATACCGATAAACGCGGAAAGCAGCCATTGATCAAGCAGCGTTTCTCCTGTCTGCCTGTTCAGCATTTCCGAAATATCTTCCTCCGTGACGCCCATCGGCTCACGTTTATCCTGCGCGGGCGGGAGTTCATAAATCAAGCTGGGCAAAATTTGGCGAACAGCGCTGACCGTGAAATCAATATGCTTTGCACTGTCCAAAATTTTCCCGTCCGCATCAGTCAGAATGACATTACTGTGCCTACCCATAATTTCTATTATCAAATACTTGGAGGTCAAATCGCCCAGTTCGGTATAACTTTCAATTTCTAATCTTAGTACCCGGTCAAAGCCGTGCTGCGCAATATCAATAATTTTTCCGCCGGACAAATGCTTGCGCAAAAGCATACAGAACATGGGCGGCGTCATAGGATTTTCCCGCGATTCCCGCGTAAAGTTTGCCCGCGCATTAGACGCGCTGGCAGACAAAAGCAGGCGAAAATTTCCGTTCGGAGTACGGACAGAAAGAATAATCTCGTCTCGCTCCGGCTGATAAATTTTATCAACCTTTCCGCCCAAAATGCTCTGCCGCCATTCCGCAATGATGCTGTATGTTACAAATCCGTCAAACGCCATAGGTATTCCTCCAAAATAGTTCAATAACAACTTCTGTTAGATATATTACCATATTATAAGAAATTTTTCAAATACTTTTCTCTGTTACGCAAAATAAACTAACCGCCTCTTTCAAGTACAAAGATGGCGATTAGTTCATCCTTCACCCATTTTAAATGAAAAACTTTTTAGTTTTCGCTGTCCATATCCGTGAGGATAGGCGGTTCCACCTGTGAAACATCTACCTGCGCGCCCGCCGCGGGAACGTCCGCCTGCAAATCGTCAAATGCGGACAAATCATCAGCGTTCTGCGCCGCCTTTTTCGCCGCGCGTTTTTCTTTTCCGTCCTTAATACTCTCGGAAAGTTTGTCAATCGCGGTCGGAATCATATCCAGTACGCGGTCGTAAACCGTATTTTCAGGCGTTGCCGGAAGCAGACGAATCTGACCGTTCCCCACTACCATAAATGCTACCGGCGTAATCGAAACGCCGCCGCCGCTGCCGCCGCCGAACATATTATTTCCCTCCGGAGACGGGGCCTTGCTTGCGCCTGACTTAAATTCCGAACCACCTACTGCGAACCCCAAACCTACCTTTGAAATCGGAATAATTACGGTTCCGTCCGGTGTTTGCACCGGGTCGCCGACGATTGTATTGACATCAATCATCTCCTTGATGCTTTGCATAGATGTGTACATCAAACCTTGAATCGGATGTTGTTCTGACATATCCTTTTTCCCCTTTCTTTTTCTGCCGCTACGCGGTTTTTTCTGTTTTTCTTTTTAGTTTATATAAATAACATTTTTATTCTGAATTATTCGTCCGCCTTTTTCTTCCTTTTCGGCAAACGTTTGCAGTACGCAGCAAACCCAATCACTGCCGCTTTAATAATATGCACAGGGCGAAAGCAAATTATCCCCTCCGCCGCAAGCAAAAAACACTTTTGGTCAAAAACGGGAGTCAGTTCCAATCTCGGATAATCAAAAATCAAATATTGACTGAGCAGCATATAAAGCTGACTGACTGCCGCCCACGCTCCGCCATACGCCATGCCGGTTTTTGCCGCGTCTCCTGTCCCATAAGTTGCTTCAATCACAACTGCCCGCACCTGAATTTTATACCGCAGCGCGCCGAGAACCTTTGCCGCAACAGAGGTGGCATCGCAAAACAACGCATAGTATTCCTTTAACTTCGCAATCCAATATCCAATCGACTTTTTTTCACCGGATTTTTCTTCTGCTTGAGGCGAATTCTTCTCTTCTTTCGGTGACGAAATCTCCTGCTCTTTCAGTTCTTTTTTTCGCTTTTCCTTTTTCTTCTTAGGCGGGCGACTGCTGTCGTAGGTATAGCGAAAACACAGTACCCGCAGATACAAACGCAGAATCTCATCACGATAAACAATCCGCACTGTCGTTTTGCAGACAAGCAAAAGGATAATCACAATCACTATCAATAGTATTGCCGCAAGTACATAGCGCATCCGCGTTCCCTCTCAATAAAGAAATTCATCTATTCTGTGTCCGCCAGCGAAATCTGACGCTCATCTACTTCCTCCCCGTCCGCCGGCGGGCGAAGGGTATCAAAATCAGGTAATTCCGACAAAGTGCGTATACCAAAGCATCGCAGAAATTCCTGTGTTGTTCCGAACAGAATCGGGCGCCCAGGCGCATCCAAACGCCCCACCTCTTCAATCAAATTCCGTTCGACCAAGCGATTAAACAAGGAATCACAGTTGACCCCGCGGATATGCTCGACCGCCGTGCGGGTCACCGGCTGTTTATACGCCACCACAGCCAAAACCTCAATTGCCGCATTGGACAACGTCTGTGTTTTACGCGGCTGAACCAACTGAGCAACGTATTCATAGTATTCGTTGGCGGAACACATCTGATAGCTGTCCTCCAACTGAATGATGCGAATGCCGCGTTTGTCATAGCTGTATTCATCCATCATTTTTTTTATGACAGAACGCACCGTGGTCGCGTCTGCGTCTAAAATTGTACAAAGCTTGTCCAATTCCACCGCATCACCTGCGGCAAACAAGACACTTTCAATCGCCGCCTGCATTGTCTTGATGTCCATTGAATCATTCCTTTTTGCATCATTATGCTAAGACTTAAACCCGAAACATTTCTTAGATTGTGCGTACTCAGCTAATCAGTCATCTTTTCGGGCTTAATCTTCAATACCCTCAAGGTTAAATTCCTTCTCATCATCTGTCTTATACATGGTAAAATCTCCGGTATCTGTTCCGTTATACTCTACCCGAATTTTTTTAATCTTAATCATTTCAAGCACCGCTAAAAACGACGCGACCGCCTCGGGGCGGCTGGTTCTACGATGAAACAATTCCTTAAACAACACTTTACCGCGTCCCAGCAGGGTTGTCCAAATCCAACGCACCTTGGAACGCACCGAAACTTTCTCATGTCCCACAATGCCGACAAAGGAATGTTTGGGCGGCGGGAGACGGCGTTCCAGCTTAACAGACGCATTATGATAGGCGCGCAAAAGATTTTCCGGCGTGAGAGAATCATAGTTGAACTGCGCCGCCGGACGCTCAATCACGTCAGGCGCTTTGTAAAAGTGCAGACTGCCTGCATTCTCATGCAGTTGCAAAAAGCCCGCTATCATTTTATATTTTTTATACGCCAACAAGCGCTCTACTAATTCCGCGCGCGGGTCAACCGCGTCTTCCTCCTCTTCCTCCTCAGAAGGCAAAAGCATTTTGGATTTGATTTGCAGCAAGGTCGCTGCCAACACCAAAAATTCACTAGAGACTTCCAAATCCATCTCCTTCATCTGCGCCACTGCCTCCAAATACTGGTCAAGAATGAGACTAATCGGAATATCATAAATACTAACTTTATTCTTGCGAATCAGGCTCAGCAGCAAATCCAACGGTCCCTCAAACGCTTCCAGCTTAAACGATAACTGTTCCATACTCTACCTCAGAAACGGAAGTAAACTAAATACCAAATTATATATATTATAAATCCATATTACGCATAAATTAAGCAATTCCATTACAACAGGAATGTTAATCAACAAAATCAACACAATAAATCCATATCGCTCGTACTGCATAATTTTAAAGTAGATTCGTGCCGGCAGGATTGCATTGAGTACTTTGGAACCGTCCAAAGGCGGCACAGGAATCAAATTAAACAGCCCTAAACTGATATTCATGATTGCCAAACTTTGGGTTAAAATCAAACACAGATACGCAATCTGACCGAATATCCCCTCCTCCGGCGCAAACGCAATCAACAATCGCATAAAAAACACAGAAATAAACGCCAAAACAAAGTTAGAAAAAGGTCCTGCCAAAGCGGTAATCACCATACCTGCCTTTTTCTTTTTAAAGCGCATCGGATTCACCGGCACAGGTCTCGCCCAACCAAAGCCAAACAAAAACAGACAAATCGCGCCTATCGGGTCAATATGTCGCAAAGGGTTGATACTCAGCCGACCCGAAAGGCTCGCCGTATCGTCTCCCATCTTATACGCCGCCAACCCGTGTGAAAATTCATGAATGGACAGGGATAAAAACACGCACAATGCGGTAATCAGCAATTCCATAATTCCTGCCCAGCCATTGCCAAACCAACGCTGTATTCTGCTAACCATTTATCTTATCCTTTCTGCTCAAATATCGTTGGACACCAAACCCTCGTAAGTTTCGCGCTTAACCGCTACATAAGGTTTGCCGTCTTTCACCATGACAATCGGCGGACGCGGAATCCGGTTGTAATTGCTCGCCATGGAATAATTGTATGCGCCTGTCGCAAGTACTGCCAACAGGTCGCCCGCGTTCACCTCGGGCAACTCAGCATCCGCAATCAGAATATCCCCCGACTCGCAGCATTTGCCCGCGATTGTCGCTGTCAAAGTTTTTTCACCGCGCGGATTCTGTACCGCGACAGCCTCATATTCGGATTCATAAAGAATATAGCGAGGATTGTCGCCCATGCCGCCGTCAACCGAAACATAGGTGCGCACGTTGGGGATTTCTTTCACCGCTCCGACAGTATAAACCGTTAAACCTGCAGATGCGACGATAGAACGTCCCGGCTCCATCACAATATATGGAAGTTCCACTCCGCGTCGCGCCGCAACCTCTTTCACCACGGCGGAAACTGCCTGAATATACTTATCGTAATCAATCGGCAAATCGCCCTCGGTATATTTTATGCCATATCCTCCACCGAGATTCAGTTCTTTAATCTCTATGCCGTGTTTATCCTTCAAATCACCGATGAAATTCATCATCGTATCCGCCGCCAGTTCAAACGGCTCAAGTTCAAAAATCTGTGACCCGATATGACAATGCACGCCAACGACTTTGACGCCCGTCATCTTACTTGCCTGAACGATAATTTTCTCCGCCTCTCCGGTTTCCAGCGCCACGCCAAACTTGGAATCTATCTGCCCCGTCTGCACAAAGCTGTGCGTGTGCGCGTCAATCCCCGGCTTGATACGGAACGAGATTGCAGCCGTCCGATTCATCTCCTGCGCCAAACGGCTAAGCAGTTCCAACTCGAATTTATTGTCCACTACGATTCTGCCTACGCCGGATTCCAAAGCAAACCGAAGTTCACTCTCGGTTTTATTGTTGCCGTGAAAATATATCCGCTCTGCCGGAAACTCTGCCGAAAGAGCTGTGTACAATTCTCCGCCGGACACGACGTCCACGCCCATGTTTTCCTCTTTCATAATGCGGTAAATCTGCTTGCAGGAAAGCGCTTTGCTGGCATAGAGTACAATGCCGTGCCCTCCGTAATAGTCCTGCATGGATTGATTGTACACGCGGCAATTTTCGCGGATATTCCCCTCGTCCATCAGATATAGGGGCGTCCCGTATTCCCGCGCCGCCTCCGCAACATCACAGCCGCCGAGCGCCAAGTTGCCCTTTTCATTTACTGTCAAGCTCTTCATCACAAATTCCATTTGGACTTCCTCCTTCGTAGATATCAGCCTGTTAAAAAATACCTATATAGTATAGATTGTAACACACTTTTACACAATTGTCTACATTTTTTATTTTTATATACGCAAAAGATGTTACATCATTTTTATTTTTCCGCTCTTGATTTTCAAATAAAAAACTGATAAAATAGGGATATGGCTATTCAAATCTAAGCAAAAAATTTCAAGGGAGGGTGTTAAGTGAAAAAAAATAATCGTCCGCTTTATGGAGATAATGACGAGGTTTCTAAAATCTGCGCGACCTGTAAGCACGCCCGTCCTTTGGAAACGAAAAACGACTACCTTTGTTCTAAAAAAGGTGTGGTGGAACGCGGATATACCTGCCGCTCTTACAAAATAAATCTGTTGCTGAAACGACCGCCAAAAAAACGCAGCATCAATACCTCGCGCTATAAGGCAGAAGATTTTTCCATCGAGTGAATATGTAAATGTGATACGAAAAAACGCCCCGTTGACTTTAAACGGGGCGTTTTGTTGTTCGCACAATATGCCTTTCGCAGCACGCAAGGCATAAACCTTAATCTGACGTTACTCTTCCATATTCGGTACAGTGCGTTCATCAATTCCGACATAGGGAATACGCTTGGAGATACTCTTGTATGCGGGACGGATAATCTTACCGCCGGTCAAAACCTCTTCCACGCGGTGCGCGCACCAACCGACAATACGCGACATCGCGAAAATCGGCGTAAACAGTTCCTGCGGAATATCCAGCATCTGATATACAAAACCGCTGTAAAAATCCACATTGGCACACAGCAGGCGTTTTTCCCCTTTGACCCGTTCAAATGCAACGGGCGCCAAGCGCTCCACCAAATCATACAGCGCAAATTCTTCCGAGCGGCCTTTACTTTCCGCAAGCGCACGCGCTCTTTCTTTCAATATCACAGCACGCGGGTCGGAAACCGTATAAACCGCATGCCCTGTGCCGTAAATCAATCCCTTTCCGTCGCCTGCCTCTTTGCGTATAATTTTGCAAAGATATTCCAACACCTCATCCTCATTGCTCCAATCAGAAACATTGGATTGAATTTCTTTCATCTGGGAAAGCATTTTGTCATTCGCGCCGCCATGTTTCGGACCTTTCAGCGACCCGATTGCCGCCGAAATCGCGGAGTAAGTGTCTGTATTGGTAGAGGACATCACTCGGACAGAAAACGCCGAGTTATTCCCGCCGCCGTGCTCTGCGTGCAAAATCAGGCATAAGTCCAAAATTTCCGCCTCTTCCTTTGTATATACATGGTTATCCCGAATCATGTACAACAAATTTTCAGCCGATGAAATAGAAGGGTTCGGGTGATGCAACACCAAACTGCCCTCGTCGTAATAGTGTTTCTTTACCGCGTACGCGTGCGTAATCATGGTAGGGAAACGGGCAATCAAATCCAAACTTTGCCGCAAAAGGTTGGCAATCTCCAATCCGTCTGGATTATCGTCATAAGAATACAGCGCCAACACACAGCGCGCCAGTTTATTCATAATATTCGGGCTGGGCGCTTTTAAAATCATATCCTCAGTAAAGCTGTGCGGCAGCTCTCTGCGGGCAGAAATCACACGATTAAAGGAATCCAGCATTTCCCGTGTGGGAAGGAAGCCAAACAGCAGTAAAAACGCAGTCTCCTCAAATCCAAAGCGTTTTTCCGCGTTGCAGTGCGTCACAATATCCTCCACATCGATTCCGCGATAGCGCAGTTTACCGGGGATAGGCGATTTATTACCCTCATCCAGTACATATCCATGCACCTCGCCGATAGCAGTCAGCCCTGCCAAAACGCCTGTTCCGTCAGGATTGCGCAGACCGCGCTTCACATTATATTCACTGTAATAGTGTTTTGGAATGTGATTCCACGCCTTGGTCGGATGAATAATAAGTTCTATGTATTCTTCTAAACTGTTTACCATGCTGCACCTCTCCGATATTTAAAATCATGTTTATATCTCTGAAATTATGTTCATATCCTAAATATTATATTACAAAATACAAAGGTAAGTCAAGTATTTCGTCAGCTTTTTTCATTTTCTCCGAATAAATATTCCACCGCCTGCCAAAACGCTTCGCCTCCGTACAAGCTGTTAAGCAACTCCAACAGCGCGTTTGCACTCATTTTGGAGGGAAGATTAAAATACTTTGCCAATACCGCCCGTCTGCAAGCGCTTTGCTCTCCGCCGGTCAGTCCTGCCTTGTAAAAATCCGCCTTTGTTATCTCAGAAAATGTTTCCGAACGTTCCTCCACTTTGGTTACCTGTTCCAAAATCCGACGCAAAACATCTTCCGTCATTCCCTCCACGCCGAGCAATCCCGCCTTTCCGGGCTTGTCCTTGCGCTTTTCTTTTCCTTTAATTTCAGGAATATAGGCGTGCTTCACCTTGGCGTCTTTGCCCAAGCACTGCTTTAAATACGAACGTATACGAAAGCCTGCGCGGTCAGAGTCGGTCAGAATGATAACGCCACGTGTTTGAGCGATTTCACGTATCACATTTATCATACGCGTACCACGATATAATTCAAACCCATGCGTGCAAATAATCGGCGCATCCGTTATTGCGCGCAGTTTTTCCTTATCAAATTTTCCCTCTACAACGATTGCTTCTTCAATATGCAGCAACTACATTCCCTCCTGTGAAAACAGTCGAACGATAGTGCAAAAAGAGTCTCGGTTCATCACCCCAAGACTCTTTTTGCTGAGGCGTACGAGTGTTCAACTCTCGTACACCCATATAAGGAGTTTAAAAAACGAGAAACCAATTTTAGTAATTTTCCGCCTTAACCTCAAAAAATGCTTGCGGATGAGCGCAAACCGGGCAGACCTGCGGTGCTTCTTTGCCGAAATGGACATGCCCGCAGTTGCGGCATACCCAAATCACATCGCCGCTCTTAGAGAACACCATCTTGCCCTGTACATTCTCCAACAGTTTCTTATATCTTTTTTCGTGTTCCTCCTCAATGGCAGAAACTTTCTCAAAAAGATTTGCAATAGCGTCAAAACCTTCTTCTCTGGCGATTTTGGCAAAGGACGGATACATCTCCGTATGCTCGTAATGCTCACCGGCTGCCGCTTCTTTTAAATTTGCTTCCGTATCACCAATTCCGCCCAACAGCTTAAACCAAATTTTCGCGTGTTCTTTTTCGTTCGCCGCAGTTTCTTCAAAAATGTCAGCGAACTGCTGATACCCTTCTTTTTTTGCAACTGAAGCAAAATATGTGTACTTATTACGCGCCTGTGACTCACCCGCAAAAGCTTCTAACAAACATTTTTCCGTCTTAGTACCTTTCAAATCCATCAGAATACCTCCTCGTACTCATTAAGAATACCTATAAATTAAATTGTAACTGAACAGTTAATTTTTGTCAATAGTTTTCCCAAAAAACTCAAAAGTTATAGCTGTCTGTCATAAAAATTAAATTTTTTCAAGTAAAACGCATAAATATCTTCTAAATTTAAAAAATTTTAGAATTTTTTCAAAAATTGCTTGACAAACCGACCACAATCTGTTATTATATGTTTTGTCTCTTTCGAGAAACAATATGGCGGTATAGCTCAGTTGGCTAGAGCATACGGTTCATACCCGTAGTGTCACTGGTTCAAATCCAGTTACCGCTACCATACGGCTCCTTGGTCAAGTGGTTAAGACTCCGCCCTCTCACGGCGGCTACAGGGGTTCGAATCCCCTAGGAGTCACCAATCGGAAACCTCACAAACTTAAGTTTGTGAGGTTTTTTGTGTCTGCTTTCATTTTATGTAGTAAATACCTGTGATATTCCTTCAAAATTTTTATTATAACCATAACAAAAACTGCAAGCGTCATAGATGCTACTATCACTTGATATTGATATTCACGCCATTGACCTCCACGCCTTCGGTCGCTTGAATCATGATATACTTAATCCCGTTAATCACCTGTGTGGAAATCAGGTGATTGCGTTCGGGATTGACTTTGATTGTAACATCAGGCAGCGTAAGTTCAAATTGCTTTACATTCACAATATTAGCCGGAGTAACTTCCGCGTCCTCGCCGAATTGTTCCTCATACTTTTGTTCAAACTTGTCCACCTTTTCCTCACTGACGCCGCAGCCCTCCAAAACCTCTTTCAATTGTCTTTTGGAGAGCATCAAAGGCTCTTCCTGCTTGGTCTCCTTGTGTATCTGCACCATTTCCGAAATTTGGGTATGTACGGAGCGAAGCGTTTCATAGTCACATTCCTCTTGCAACGTTTCAGTCAGACAGCTTCTAAAGGTTGCTTTCTGCTCAGTCGCAGGCATCGGCAAAGGTGTATTAAAAATCTGCTCAATAAATTCCGGGTAGATTTGTGAGATATCCCTGGTGTAGTACAAAGCATTATATATATTGGCTCGTCTGTCATCAAAAGCAGGAAATAAAAACCCCAGTTCCGGCGGGCAAAGAAGCGAATCCGCGTTGACAGAATGAAACGAATTGTCAAAATTCCGAAAAGACAGCGCGGCTTTCATAGGTTTGAGCGGGCAAACACTGCACACAATATAGGAATATACCTCGGTGGATTCGCCTTTGGTTCCGTCAGCGTTACGAGAAAACACATCATAGTTGTCGCTTGCCAGCAGGATAACATAGTTTCCTTCGATACGGACAGTTTCAACCACCTTTTGAAAAAATGTGCGAACCGCGTCATCGTCTTTCAATTCCGATTTTTTCAAATTCATCAACAGCGTGTGTTCTTCGCTCTCCATCACCTGTTTTGTTTCAAATCGAATATCAATCAGATTAGAACCCAACCCTCCGGAGATGGATTTTTTCATAATCGCCAGCAACTTTTCGCTTTCCTCCTGCGAACATTGCAGCATCGGCTGATAAAAATCGCTGACGATTTCGTTTTTGTCATTAACAAAACAGCCTCTGATACCCATAATATTGTTCTTTTCGGGACGGAATCTCCTCCGTATTTCCCGTAATTCTTTATCATTCATGAGTGTACTCCTTGTCTGTAAAATTCTAATTCAGTATATCATATTTTTTAAAATTTTACAAACAAAATTTGCCTTGCCAACACTTTTTCCAAACCGCACAGACGTTTTCTTTACGCCCCGTACACGCCCATTCTGTCGTTAATCACCAACACGCGCAAAAGCTCCTCCGGCAAGCCCAATTCGCCGTTCTCGTTGCCTTTTAACGCACCTTTGTCCATTAACTTCTGAACAGTCGGCTTCGCCCACGACGGCATATTTTCATCCATATAGTTATACACCATCGGATTCTCCACCTTTTCCAACCGTCCGTTCAACTCGTTATATTCCTTACTCATTAGTTCTCCCTCCTCCGTAATCTTATTTTTGAACTCATTCCACAGCGCCCAGCGGTTCCTGCTCATGCTTGCAGGGCAATTCTTGCGGCTTGCGTCGTAATGCCGCACAACGTGTGCCGCGTCAATTCCAAGTTCCGCCATAAGCTGTCGAGTGAGCGCAATCGCCTTCTCAACCGCCCTGCTGTAATTCCCGTCTGCGTTCACGCAGATTTCAACTCCTATAGAATTCCCGTTTGTGATTCCATACTTTCCGCCGCCGTCTCCACAGTGCCATGTGTAGTAGACATTGTAATCATTCACCCGATAAATTTCTTTATCGTCCACAAAAAAATCCGCGCTCGCGTCCCGCGTTCCGCTGTTAAAATACTCAAAATTTCTCCTTGCGTCCGCTCCCCGAGCCGTGTTGCCCGTATCGTGAATGACGATATATTTCGGCTTCTGCGTCCGCATGGTGCGGTTGTACAGAATTTGTTTTTTGATGATGTTCATTCCTCACCGCCCCCGTTTGCCCTGTTCTTCAAAATCTCGATTGCTTTCACAATCGCCTGCGGCAACGGTACGCCCATCAATCCCGCATTCTCCACAATCGAAATCGCCTCGTTTGCGATAAAGCCGACAATCGCGGCGGTGCGTATGTAATTTAGTCCAAGCGAAATATCCAGTCGGTGCGCAATCAGCACAAACAGCAGGGTTACGCATTTTCTGCATAACCCTTTCCAGCCCGCCTTGCTCTCCAACGCGCCCGTCTCAGACTTGCCCGAATTTTTGAATATCCCTGCCACGATTAACCCCATCACAAAGTCAACCGCCATAAACACTATCAGCGTTATCATATCATCGCTCCATCCGCCAAACAGATTAGCGACAACTCCGCCAACCGCTCCTATCACCGTACACGTCATTATTTTTACACTCGAAATCTCCATTTCCGTTCCTCCCCGCTCATTCCGTCCAATTGTCAATTTTTTCAATTGCTATCAGCACTCCGCCGTTCATTGCGCGTACAATTTCGCTCAATCCCAGCACACCAACACTCATTTCGCCCCTTGTATCCGCAACAAGATACAGCTTTATCCTGTGCTTAACCGGCAGCTCACTGAAATCCAATTCATCGCGACTGTACACGCGTATGACCTCCAAATCGTCCTCTATCAGCTTTCTGCTGCACCCAATCTGCGACAACACGCTCGGACTTTGCTGCCATCTATATGATTTAACGGGATTAGCGGTGTCTGAGCTATCGGTAATTTGAATTGCCAACGCCTCAGCTGTACTTCCATAATGAATGGTACGAGGTTTAGATTTATAGACCCAGCGCACCCCACTTACAATCTGCGCAACCGTCTTTCCGCCGGCAGGCAGCAGTGTTTCATATACTCCCCTTGTCTCGCTGTAATAAAATTCATATTCCACCCCGTTAAAATCATAGAACGCCGACCATTCCCGCCAGTTTTCTCCCTGCGCCAATTTGAGATTTATTCTCTTAAAGCCTGTCAAATCGTCATCGTGATACAGCTTATCCGTACTTTGATTTGCTACGCGAAACTCACCCGTTCCCGTCCAGCCGACTGCGCCGATAAGAGTTCCCTCCGGTGTGAGCGCTGTCAAATCCGGCTTTTCCGGAAAGACAGCCATCCCCGCAACTGAATCGTCCACATATTTCTTTGTCGCAGGATGATAATTGCTTGTCGGCGTAAAAGATGTTGTATTTGTCTTTGTCAAAACGGCAGAAGTATTTGCCTTACCGCTGACAGAATCATCCACATACTTCTTCGTCGCAGGATGGTAATTGCTCGTTGGTGTAAACGATGTAGTATTTGTTTTTGTTAATACTGCCGAAGTATTCGCCTTTGCGGTAACCGCACTTGCCGTTGCGTAATAGCTCGGCGCTTGTCCGCCTAACTTATCCGAATCATCAACTGTTCCGCTGTTGTCAGTATCGTATACCGACTTGAGCATATCTCCGCCGCCCGCCGCGCTGACAGAATCATCCACATATTTTTTTGTTGCCGGCTGATAATTGCTTGACGGAGTGAATGCCGTAGTATTTGTTTTTGTCAGAACCTCTGTCTTTGCCGCCTTTTGCGCAATTGCTGTCTCCACATTGCTGATTGCCGTTTCCCGCGCGGAGGTTTCCGCGTCGATTGCCGCCTGTGTCGCGGTAGAAATCGGCTTGTTCAAATCAGAAGTATTATCTACATTACCAAGTCCAACCTGCACTCTGGTTACCCCGTGCGGATTGCTTTTGTCCGACTTATGGGAATTAAGCAGTGATTGCAGTTTATCGTCCTCTGTTTGCCGCGCGGCAGTTTCTGTCTCCAACGCTGTTTGCCGTTCTTCCGCTTCTTGCTCAATTCTGTTCTGCAAAGCTGAATCCGCCGCTTCTCGTGCCTTTGCCTCGTCTTCAATCACTGACTGCAAGCTTGTGTCGGCTTCCTCTCGCGCCGCTGTTTCTGCATCAATCACCATCCGCGTCGCAGTGGAAATCGGCTTGTCCAAATCGGCGGTGTTATCCGCATTGCCAAGTCCGACCTGTTCTTTCGTTACCTTGTGCGGATTGGCAGTGTCTGCCTGATGTGCGTCCAAAGCATTTTGTATTTTGTTGTCCCCCGCTTGCCGCGCGACAGATTCCTCCTCCACTGCCGCCATACGTTCCTTTTCCTCTACATCTATTGCGTCCTGTAAAGCGGTGTCCGCCGCCTTGCGCTGTTCTTCCTCGCGGCGCAAATTCTCTCTGCACTGCTTTTCATTCTGTTCGAGCTGCTGCTCCACATAGGCTTTCAGCCAACTGCTGGTATGGTCTCCCGCATAAGATTTCCCCTTTGCATCAAACCATAATGCCATCAAATCATCTCCTTTTTATTTTTTATTTTGACCCGCAAGACAAGCATAACACGAACGCCCGTGACATCGCGTGCCATTGTATAATTCACTAATGAAGTACATAAAATAACAACTATGTTGGAATAGAAAGCAAAAGGAGCTAAAACACGCGCAATTCCATGGCACAAAATAGGCTAAACTTGAAATTATATAAATGTTATGATAAAATAACCATTAACAGGAAAATAATAAACATACTAAAACAGCCAACGAAAGGAATGAAAGATTTATGATTTTTTCAGATAAAAGAAAAGTTGTGCTTGTAGGCGCAGGAATGGTCGGCATGAGCTACGCTTACGCTTTGCTGAATCAAAGTATTTGTGACGAATTGATACTCATTGATGTAGACAAAAAACGCGCAATTGGTGAAGCGATGGATTTAAACCACGGACTCGCTTTTTCCGGCTCAAATATGAAGATTGCCGCAGGCGACTACGAGGATTGCGCCGACGCGGACATTGTCGCTATCTGCGCAGGCGTGGCGCAAAAGCCGGGAGAATCCCGCCTTGACCTTTTGCAGCGCAACGTTGAAATTTTCCGCTCTATTATTACTCCGGTAACCGAATCCGGATTTAACGGAATTTTCTTGGTTGCGACCAATCCGGTGGACATTATGACACGCGTCACCTATATGCTTTCGGGATTTAATCCCTCCCGCGTATTCGGAACGGGAACCGCACTGGATACCGCACGACTGCGCTATCTGTTGGGAGATTATTTCTCCGTCGACCCCAGAAATGTACACGCCTATGTCATGGGTGAACACGGCGACAGCGAATTTGTACCATGGAGTCAGGCAATGCTTGCTACAAAATCCGTCCTGACGATTTGCCGCGAATCAGACGGACAATTTTGTCAGGAAGATTTGGAAACCATCAGTCACGAGGTACGCGGCGCAGCACAGAAAATCATCGAGGCGAAACGCGCCACCTATTACGGAATCGGAATGGCGATGTGCCGAATTACACGAGCAGTCTTTGGCAATGAAAGCAGCGTTTTGACCGTTTCTTCCATGATGCGGGGAGAATACGGACAAAACGGTGTATTTATCGGTGCACCGTGCATCGTAAACCGCAACGGTGTACAAAAGGTGCTGTCTCTTTGCCTGACCGATGAGGAGACAGAGAAATTCGTAAACTCCTGCAATACACTTACTGTGTTTTACAAAGATTTGGACAATATGCTGTAAATAACTTAACTTCCCCGTCTTTGCAAATACTCTGCAAAGGCGGGATTTTTAAATTTACGCCAAAACATGTCTGACTTGAAATTGTTTTCATTTTATGATAAAATAACCATAAATCAAAACCAGGGAGAAAGTAGTGTGAAAAACTCGCACTAAACCTCCGGCGGAATGATACGCCGGCGAAATTTTTGTACCGAACGGCACAAAACACCGATGCGCTAATCTTACACAGGGTTCCCGAAAAGCAGAATGCTTTTGGGGAAGAGGAAGAACAGAGAAGCGGGCGAGCGCCTGCCAAATAGGTAGGTCGAGCAAGCGGAGCTTGTTCTGACGAATACGCCTTATCTGCCCACGATAAGGCGTTAGGGCTTCCTAAAAATGAGCGCAGCGCGCGAGAGTTTTTGGAAAAGAGGAAACGTAGCGGAATGAATGAGCTATGATTTTATTCTTAAATCATAGCGAATGATATGAAGCTTGCGATGACGATGTGGGCAGAAAGGCTATGGCAATTAGTATGGACGCAGAGAAAAAGAAAAAACTTCGTGACGAAATTTTGAGTTGGGTAAAAGCCCTTATTATTGCACTAATAGCAGCCTTGCTGCTCAACCGCTTTGTTATTCTGAACGCAAACATTCCTTCAGGCTCTATGGAACCGACCATCATGACCGGAGACCGCGTATTGGGATGGCGGCTTTCCTATCTGTTTTCCGAACCACAGCGCGGAGATGTCATTATCTTTCAATATCCGGACGACGAATCCAAAGAATTCATCAAACGCGTCATCGGTTTACCGGGTGAGACAGTGGCCATTCAAGACGGAAAAGTATATATCAATGATTCCGACACCCCGTTAGCTGAAGAATATCTTCAGGTAGTGCCTGTCGGCAGCTTCGGTCCGTATATCGTGCCGGAAAATTCCTATTTCGTATTGGGCGATAACCGCAACAATTCCAAGGATTCGCGGTATTGGGAAAACACCTATGTACCGCGAAAAAATATTAACGCAAAAGCACTGTTCGGATACTTTCCGCATATATATGCGCTTTGGAAATAACATTTAAAAACAGGAGAACATTATGAGAGAAAAACGCAATACAGAAGAAAACGATAAAATTTTCGGACGCAATCCGGTGATTGAAGCCTTGGAAGCCGGACATACCATTGATAAACTATTGATTCAGGACGGAATTCACCACAGTCAGATTTCCAAAATTACCGCTATGGCAAAAGAACGTAAAATTCCCTTTCAATTTGTCAACAAACGCAAATTGGACGAGTTGAGCAACGGCAATCATCAAGGCGTAATGGCATACGCGGCGGCACACAGCTACGCAAGCGTGACAGACATACTGGAGCTCGCTCGCAGCCGTGGCGAATCACCATTTATCGTCATTGCGGACGGCTTGACCGACCCGCATAATTTAGGCAGCCTTCTGCGCACCGCGAACGCGGCGGGCGCACATGGAGTAATCATTCCGCGTAACCGCAGTGTATCAGTTACCGCAACAGTCGCCAAGGTGTCCGCAGGAGCAGTGGAATATATTCCGGTCGCCCGCGTCACTAATATTGCACAAACACTGGAAGAGTTAAAAAAAGAGGGGTTATGGATTGTCGGCACAGACCTCTCAGCAGAGCAATATCATTACGACTGCGACCTCAAGGGAGCGCTGGGCATTGTGATTGGCAGCGAGGGCGAAGGAATGAGCCGATTGGTACGCGAAAAGTGTGACTTTTTGGTGAAAATCCCCATGATAGGTGAAATTGAATCGCTGAACGCTTCGGTTGCCGCAGGCGTTCTGCTGTACGAGGCGGTACGGCAAAGAAAAGCGAAATAACCATTTCAGAAAGGACACAAAAAGGATATTATCTCATTAACAGCCTTGTTTATTTTTACCAAAAACTACTAAATGTAGATTTTTATAATACCAATAATAACTTACAATATAATAATCCTTGTAGTTTAATAATAGTATACAAGGAGTTGTTATTATGATTGATAATCAATTATCCGGCGATTATGATAAAGTCAATTTTCGCCAAATAGGTGTAAAAATCAAGGAAGAACGCTTAAAGCGGCATTTAACGCAAGAAAAATTAGCCGAGATGGTCGATGTGACGACTGCATTCATCGGACACATCGAGCGAGGTGAGAGGTCTTTATCTTTAATTACGCTGATTAAAATTTCCAATTGTTTAGGTGTCACCATTGATTATTTGTTATCGGAAACGATAGTTCCCAAAGATGAAAGCATTGTAGAGGAATTTCGGAGTTTAATCGACGGAAAGTCAATAGAAACCAAATTAGCTGTAATAGACATTTTAAAATCAATTCTGAAGTATCTGTAAAAGACAATCTTTTGAAAATACCGCCTTTCGGCGGTATTTTTTATTTTTCCTCCAAAAATCGAACTTGACAAAAGGTACATTTTAAAATATACTATTAGTATTATTTACATTATCAATTAGTATAAAAGTTATAAAATGACAGTTCCGTCAAACTGACAGACAAATATTGGAGTGAAAAACTATGGTAAACTTATTAAAACGCTGGAACAAATGCTTTAAGCCTGTCGTTCATCCTTTTAATTTAAGTAATGACGGCATTAAAACATATGCTATGTGGCAGTACGAAAAGGGAGAAGATACCATAAATTTTTATTTGGATTATCTCTCAAAGGATGAAATGTTCCGCGGAAAAGAGGTTTTGGACATCGGGTGCGGTGCCGGAGGGAAATCCCTTTACTATGCCTCCTGCGGCGCAAAGAATGTAACAGGCATTGACATTGTTCCAAAATACAAATCAGATTCGATAAAACTTGCGAAAAAATTAAACTTGCAGAAAAAATTTCAGTTTGTTACTGCTGACGCTTCTCACCTTCCATTCCCGCCGCACAGCTTTGACACAATCATTATGAATGACGCAATGGAACATGTTGCTCAACCGGAGATTGTCTTAAAAGAAGTAATGCGGGTCTTAAAAAAGGGCGGTAGGGTATTTATCAACTTTCCTCCCTATAATCACCCCTTCGGCGCGCATTTGAGCGATGTAATTTTCATTCCTTGGGTTCACTTATTTTTCAATGATAAAACTTTAATTGCGGCATACAAGGATTTGGTCAAGGGTTTGCCCGACGGAGAAGAACGGATTTCATTCCGTATTTCAAAAAATCAAAACGGTAAGGAATACTTTTCTTATATCAATAAAATGACTTTGAAACGATACAAAAAAATATTAAACAATTTGAATATCACGCCTGTATACTATAAGGAAGTACCTTTGCGAAACTTTTTGAAGCCCATCGCAAAACTCCCGTTTTTTCGGGAATACTTGGTTAAAATGGCTGTCAGCATAATAGAAAAATAGGAGTCTCAAAGAGACTCCTATTTTTGTACTACACCTCACAGCGAATCCCATCGCAAAAGACTGCGTACGGCTTGCCGTCCAAGCTGAGCGGTTCGCCCTCCCAAATGACAAAGTCCGCGTCTTTGCCCACTTTCAAAGAACCGACACGGTCAAAAATTCCAACGCTCTCCGACGGATTGCGCGTAATGCTTTGCAGCGCCGCTGTCTTTGACATACCGTTATGTACCGCCAGTGCCGCGCTCAGGCTCAAATATTGAATCGGCGTTTCAGGGTGGTCAGTAATAATAGATACCGGAATACCGGCATCTGCCAGCGTTACGGGATTCTGGGCCGTCTGATTGCGCAGTTCCGGCTTGCTCCTGTCTGTCATAACAGGTCCAATCAAAACCGGATACCCTTCCTCTTTCAATTCCTCCGCAATCAGGTGTCCCTCCGTGCAGTGAACCAAAACAATATCTACTTCAAATTCCTTGGCAATACGAATCGCGGTAAAAATATCATCCGCACGGTGCGCGTGAATATGAAGCGGAATTTCGCCGCGCACGACCGGCAGCATTGCCTCCATTTTATAATCAATATCAGGCTTTTCCTCGTCCTCTGTTCCGGTATGGTAATTGTCCCACTGCTCCCGATATTCCTGCGCCTTTTCCAGTGTTTCACGAATCAGTGCGGCAGTTGCCATACGGGTGGTCGGAGATTGATTCTTGTCGTTATACACACTTTTGGGGTTCTCACCCAAAGCCGCCTTAATCCCCAACGGCGCGCGTATCACCATATCGTCAATCCGATGTCCCCGCGTTTTCATTGCCAATAATTGACCGCCAATCGGGTTGGCGCTGCCCGGTCCGGTTACAACCGTGGTCACACCTGCGCACAGCGCCTCCCGAAAGGTTGCGTCCATGGGATTTACACCGTCTATCGCACGCAGATGTGGCGTAACAGGGTCGGTTTCCTCATTGCCGTCCGCCCCCTCAAAGCCCAGACCGTCCTCCCACATTCCCATATGCGTATGCGCGTCTACCAGACCGGGAGTGACCATTCTGCCCTGCGCGTCTATAATTTCACTGCACGCGCGCGCTTTGTCCTCGTTCCAGTCAGACATTGGCGCAAGTTCGGCAATCTTTCCGCCTTCCGTGAGCAAATACCCGTCCGAAAAATCGTTTTCTTCCATCGTTTTAATTTGTGCATTGATAATCGCTATCATAATAATCGCCATAGCCTTTCTGTTACTTTTATATATTGATTGCCTGTGCCGCTACAGACGCGGCTATCGCGCCGTCAGCCGCCGCGGTAACCACCTGCCGCAAAAACTTTTTACGAATATCTCCCACAGCGTAAACCCCCGCCACATTGGTACGCATCAGTTCATCGGTCAGGATATAACCGCCCTCCATCGCTACCAATCCGTCAGCCAAGCCGCTCTGCGGTGTAATACCGACCGCCACAAACAAACCGTCCAGCGCTATCTCCTGTATCTCCTCAGTTTTCACATTACGCACTGTCAGGCTTTCTACCTGCTCACCGTTAATTTTCTCTGCCACGGTATTCCAAAGCACTGTTATTTTAGGGTCAGCCAACACCTTGTCCGCCAAATACTTATCTCCGCGAAAACTATCCCGCCGATGAATCAGATACACCTGCTTACAAAAACGGCTCAAAAACAGCGCGTCCTCCAAGGCAGTGTTACCACCGCCGACCACCGCTGCAAATTTATCACGATAAAACGCTCCGTCACATGTCGCGCAGTAGGACACACCTCTGCCGCGCAGTCCCTCCTCCCGCTCCAAGCCGAGCATTTTAGGCTGTGCACCCATAGCGAGAATCACCTGCGGCGCGCGGTAGACCGCCTTTGCCGTCCGCACCTCCTTGACATCGCCCTCCAGTGAGAGAGAAACTATCTCCTCACTGCGCAAATCCGCGCCGAATTTGCGCGCCTGTGCGTCCATTTTCATCGCCAATTCCACTCCGCCGATGGTTTCATCAAAGCCGGGGTAATTGTCAATCTCGTAAGTGGTTGCCGCCTGTCCGCCGGAAAACAACTTTTCCAACACCAAAGTTTTCAATCCGGCGCGGCAGGCATAGATTGCCGCGGACAATCCCCCTGCGCCCGCGCCGCAAATAATCAAATCAAAATCCACTGTTCCTACTCCTCCCTGCTTTCAAAATATATCTCCGCTCCGTATTGCTCCGCAAGCGCCTTGCCTTTCTCCTCACCCAACACAAAACAGGCAGTAGACAGGCAATCCGCCGTCAACGAAGATGGGTGCACAATCGAAACGCTGTCAAATCTGTTTTCCGCCGGATATCCTGTCGCGGGATTTAAAATATGATGATACAACTTGCCGTTCTGTTCAAAATTCTGCTCATAACTCCCGCTTGTCACAATCGCCTTATCTCGCACAGTCAGTATTTGTCCATACTCCCCCTGCGGCGCAAAAGGTTTTTGCAAGCCGATTCTCCAGCTTCCGTCCTCTGTCTTTGCGTTTTGTCCAAACACTACAACATTGCCCCCGAAATCCAGCATAGCCGCTGTCACGCCTTCGGCGCGCAGCACATCCGCCGCGCGGTCTGCCGCGTAGCCTTTTGCCGCGCCGCCCAAATCAATACGAGTATCTCCGCTTTGCTTTGTCACCTGCATATGCTCCATATCCAACATAACGCCTTGCCAGCCAACCGATTTCAAACCCCGCTCAATATCCTCCGCCTGCGGCAAAACAGGCTCGCCCGAAAAATTCCACAAGTCCTTGACCGGCGCAATCGTAATATCAAACGCGCCGCCGGATTGCTCGCAAACTTCCAAAGCGGTCTGCAAAATTTCAGCCGTGCGAATGTCTATCGTCACAGCTTCTCCGCCTTGTGCCGCGTTAATACGGCTGACATCCGAAGCGGCGGAATAATAATCGGTGCAGTCATGAATTTTCGCGACTTCCTCAAACGCTTTTCGCGTTGCTGTTTCCGCGGAGTCTTTATTGCGCGCATCCTGTACCTGAATCATGCACCGTGTATGCATAAAATATTCCGTCTGCGTATACTGCTTGTTATTTCGGCTGTTGGCAAGCCACAGCGAACCGAACAAAAGAAGAACAAAAAGCAAGGACAGCCAAAATTTCCATTTTTTCATATCTCTCCCGCCTTTCGTCTTTTTTGTCATTGTAACAAAAGAGACAGGAAAAGTCAACCGCTTTTCGCCAAAATTCCCGCTCTTGACAAGCGGAAAAAGCCTTGATAAAATGTAGTTTGAAACAGAACAGAACGGAGCATTGCCATGAATATTAAAAAGCCGGATATATTACGAGAACTGATGCCTGTGACAGAACTTTTGCCCTTGATTCACACAGCAAAACAAGAGGAACAGTCTGTCACTGATATACATATCAGCGACACAACGCTTGTCGGAGCGGATATGTATGGGTTAGAATTTCAACACGTCATTTTGGAAAACTGCACGCTGACAGAAAGCGAAATGGAAAAAATCAGCTTTACTGACACCGCATTTATCAACTGTGACTTGTCAAACAGCCATATGGAACACGGCTATTTCAACCGATGCAGCTTTCGCAATTGCAAATTGCTGGGCGTCAATTTGCAGCACAGCCTGTTCCGAGATGTGACCATCACCGATTCGCTCTTGCGTTATGCGGCATTTGACCGTTCCAAACTGCAAAACGTATCAATTACATCCTCCAATCTAAATGATACCTCTTTTGCGGAATGTCAGCTGAAAAATTTACTGCTGGACGAGGTACAATTCTTACAGCCAAACTTTTTTCACACGCCACTGAAAAAAGTCGATTTTACCCGATGCCGGTTGGAGGGAATCTGTGTGTCCGGCGGTTTGCAGGAATTAGACGGCGTTATCGTCACCCCCTTTCAGGCTGCCGAACTGGCAAAACTGCTCGGCGTGACGGTCAAAGATTGAATCGTCAGTTACCTCTGCATACAAACAAAATCTGCTTGCTTATTCTGTTGGTTTTTTCTTCTTTTTGGCACAAAACGGCTCTTTATATTTCGGGTGCGACTTGTGATATTCTATGCACGCCTGACAATCACCATGTCGCTTGCACCGCTTCCATTTACACGAGCACTCTTTTTTCTCCATACGCTCACCTTCTTTGTACATACTTAAAAGCCAAACAGGTACAGCAAAATTTTTGAAAAACATCATAATCAGAAAGGAATGAAATTGTAATGCGTATTGTTACCGCGCAAGAAATGAAGCAAATTGAAAAAAATGCCGCACAAAGCGGATTATCCTATTATCAAATGATGGAGAACGCCGGTGCTGCCGCCGTAGATTGTATTTTGACAGATTGGGCGGATTGCACCGAACACGTTCTCGTTCTGACAGGAAAAGGCAACAACGGCGGCGACGGTTTTGTCGCTGCGCGCTTACTGACAGAACGCGGCTGTCCTGTTGAAATTCTATGCGTTGACGGAACGCCTGTCACAGAGGACGCCGAAAAAAATTATTTGCTCTGCCGCGAAAGAAATATAAAAATTCATTCCTTTTCCACAGAATTTTTGCAAAATCAGCTCAGTAAGTTTTCCCTCATCATCGACGCGCTATACGGCACAGGCTTTCACGGTACATTACGCCCGCACGCCGCGGCGGTAACCGCGTCAGTCAATGCACATACCGCCGCCGTGATTGCCTTGGATATTCCGAGCGGCGTCAACGGTGATACGGCAGAGGCGGATAAGAATGCAATTCGTGCAAACTGCACTATCGCGTTTGACAGTCTTAAATTCGCGCATACTGCTCCCACGACAGACTGTTACTGCGGAAAAGTTATCTGTGCCGACATTGGCATTCCCGAAGAATGCCATGTCATGAAATAAGCTTGATTTTTCACGCTAACTCCGCACCGTTGGAGGCAATTACATTTTTGTACCAGTCAAAACTTTTCTTGCGCGCACGCTGCCCGCTCCCGCTCCCATCATCGTGATAATCCACGTAGATAAAGCCATACCGTTTGCGGTATTCCCCTGTGGTAAACGAAACACAGTCGATACATCCCCACGGTGTATACCCGATAACAGGAACACCATCATATACAACCGCTTTTTTCATTTCTTCAATATGCGCCCGCAGATACGCAATGCGGGCGTCATCATGAATCTCCCCGTGCTCGTTGAAGGTATCTATATCTCCAAAGCCGTTTTCCACAATAAAAATCGGTTTCTGATATCGTTCATATAAGAAATTGAGCGAATAACGCAGTCCGACAGGGTCAATTTGCCACCCCCATTCAGAGACTTTGACGTGCGGATTCGGCACACTGCCTTCCAATCCGGCAGACGCGCTCACCTCTCCCGTCACGCCCGCTTGTACCGCGTTGCTCATATAGTAACTGATACCGACATAATCCACCGTTCCCTCCCGCAAAACTTCTTCGTCCTCCGGCTCCATGTAAATGACATAGTCCTTGCGCTCCCATTCCTTTTTGATATAGGCGGGATACCCTCCGCAAACATGCACATCACCGAACAGACAACGGTCGCGCATGGCTTCCGCAGCGCACATCACATCATCAGGCTTGCAGGAATACGGATAAATCGGTACAAAGGCGAGCATACAACCGATTTGAAAATCCGGATTGATTTGATGCCCGATTTTTACCACTTTCGCACTCGCCACAAGCTCATGGTGTACCGTTTGATACATCACCTCTTCCGGCTTTTCCTCCTGCGGAAAAATAACACCGGAACAGGTGTAACCAAACAAGGGATATTTATAGTTTTTCTGATTGTTGATTTCATTAAAGGTCATCCAATACTTAACCTTATCTTTATACCGCGTCATAACCGTCCGGCTGTAACGCACAAAAAAATCAATAAGTTTTCTGTTTTTCCATCCGCCGTATTTTTGCACCAAATATAAAGGCATTTCAAAATGCGACAGCGTAACCACGGGCTCTATGCCATGGCGCAGCAATTCAGCAAAGAGATTGTCATAAAATTGCAGTCCTTCCTCATTGGGTTCTTCCTCGTCGCCGAGCGGAAAAATCCGCGACCATGCAATCGAAGTGCGAAAACATCGAAAACCCATTTCCGCAAGCATGGCAATATCCTCTTTATAGCGGTGATAAAAATCCGACGCCTTATGATTGGGATAGTAAAGGTCTTTTTTTACCTCCTGCGTTATTACGCGGTCAACTCCGTGAGAGCCGCCGGTCAAAACATCAGCAATACTTACTCCCTTACCGCCTTGATCCCAACCGCCCTCCACCTGATGCGCGGCAACCGCCCCGCCCCATAAAAAATCATCCGGGAATCCACCATTCATTTTTATACCATTCCTTTCGCTGCGTTCAGGACACAAAATTTAGACTTTTCTCTCCCCGACCAAATCCTGAGCATCCTTGACGTGTATAATCGGCTCCCCAACCTCTACCTGTTTTTCCTCGCTTTCAATCTCGCTGTAATCGTTGGTATTTGCGACAACGACCATAGTAGTGACGTCATATCCTTTTTCCGCAATCCGTTCTTTGTCAAAGGAAATCAAGGGCTGTCCCGCAGTAACGTGCTCTCCACTAGCAACCTCAGAGTGAAAGCCCTCTCCGTTCAGCTGCACCGTATTCACTCCAATGTGAATCAGAAGTTCTACGCCCTGGTCTGAACGCAAGGCGATAGCATGACCGGTATCAAAGACATTATCCACCGTTCCGTCAAACGGAGCATATAAAATATTGTCCGCCGGCTGAATGCCGACGCCTTTTCCCAACACTTCTTTGGAAAACACCTCATCATTCACCTTGCTGATATCTACCGCCACACCGCTGACCGGACTCGGAATAGCAGAACGAACCGAGGATTCCTTACCATTGTCCCGATTTTCCGCACCGGCAGCATTACCGACAGGAGCCAAGCTTTTTTTACTGTCTACGCCAACGATATAGGTCAAGACCGCTCCCAAAAGGAACGATACCAAAATCGAAAGTATCAGTCCAAAAAATTGAGTAGTATACCCAGCTTTAAAGAACGCGGGCAATGTGGCAATGCCGGGCATGTTATAGCTCCAGGAAACAGAGCGAAACGCGCCCGCAATCGCGCCGCCGACAGCACCTGCGATACAGCCGCAAATCATCGGCTTTTTCAGCCGCAGATTCACGCCGTAAATAGCAGGCTCCGTAATACCGAAAATGGCAGTGATTGCCGAGGGAAGCGCCACACCTTTTATCTCCTTATCCCGCGTGCGCAGAAATACGCCAAGCGCCGCGCCTGCCTGCGAAAATACTGCCGCCGCCTGCAACGCAGTAAAGGTATCATAGCCAAGTGTGGCATAGTTGCCGACTGTGACAGGGGTGATGCCCCAATGCACGCCAAAAATAACCAATATCTCCCAAAGCCCGCCGACAAAAATTCCGGCAATCACAGGTCCAAGGTTGTATAAATAATTATATACACCGCCGATTGCACCACCAATTGCACTGCCCACAGGACCAAATACTAACAGCGTAAGCGGAACAATAATTGCAATACAGAACAGCGGAGTCAAAATATTGCGTACCACAGAGGGGAGAATTTTTTCAAAAAACCGCTGGATATAGGACAAAACCCAAATAGCTAAAATAATCGGAATAACCGACGAGGTATAACTAAGCATCTGCACCGGCAGTCCGAAAAAATCTAACGGCGGCGCACTAACCGGAATGCCCAGTACACCTGACACCAAACTTGATACATCAGGATTTTCCACCGCCATACGCATCAAATCCTGTACTGCGGGGTCAGCGGAATTCAGTCCAAGCAGATTAGCCGCCGTAATCATATTGTTATAGTCGGGATGCACCAGCGCGCAGGCGGCAATCACCGCAATGAACGGATTGACCTCAAATTTTTTCGCCGCTGTTATGGCAATCAAAACCGGTAAAAAAGTAAATCCTGTCCAAGATACAAAATTCAAAATCCGATAAACGCCGCTTGTGTCAGAAAGCCAGCCCACCGCTGTAAGAACCGATAAAATCCCCTGCAAAATACCGCACGCCGCAAGAGCGTACAGAAACGGAGCAAAGATACTGGAAATTACGTCAATAATGCGGCTGAAAAATCCGACTTTCGGCGCATTAGTCTGCTGCAACTCAGTCTTGTTCTCCAACTCCGCAAGTTCAGAAACAAAGCGGTACGCGTCTTTCACATGATTGCCGATAACCACCTGGAACTGCCCTCCCGCTTCCACCACAGTGATGACACCCGGGACTTTTGAAACTTTTTCCCTGTCCGCTTTTGCAGTATCGTTCAAAATAAAACGCAATCGGGTAGCGCAGTGGGTTACATTGGCGATATTCTCTCTGCCGCCAACCAAGCGGACAATCTCTTTTGCTGTGTGTTGATAATCAATAGCCATAATGCTTTTTCCTCCTTATGGATTGTTCCAAAAGAAACAAATGCTGTTTTGCACTATTTTTCCCATAAGGCAAACATAATATTACAACACATATCAAAGGTCTCATTTGCAGTGTTGTAAACAGAACAAAATCCACACAAAAAAAGGAAAGGAATCACACCAATTGATGTGATTCCTTTCCTTTTTTTTACTCGTCCGCAATCAATGCTTTGTTCAGCATATCCTGCCAAATCTGCGTCTGCGCCTTGTCCATCGGCTCTACGCCGTCCAAGCGATACTTCATCTTTAATTCCTCATATTTGTGAACCCCTAACACATGATAGGGCAAAAGTTCAATTTTTTTCACACGGGGAATGGTTTTAATCATCTCCCACAAATCCATGATGTAATCCTGATTGTCGTTGATGCCCGGTACAATCACCGCGCGCACCCACGCTGCCGCATCAGAACGACGATACGCCTCCAAAAAATTCAGAAAATCCAAATTATCCATTCCGGCAACATACCGATACTTCTCGGAATCCGTATGTTTAATATCCATTAAAACCAAGTCGGTATAAGAGAGGATTTCATCATAGCTGCCCAAACCCACGCCCGCTGTATCCACGGCTGTATGAATCCCGTTTTCTTTGCAAAGGCGCAACATTTCCAATAAAAATTCAGGCTGTAACAACGGTTCGCCGCCGGAGAAAGTAACTCCCCCGCCTGAGCTTTCAAAATAAGGTTTAAAGCGAAGAATTTTCGCCATTAAATCTCTGCTTGTCCAAAGTGTCCCCTCCGTGGTACTCCATGTATCGGGATTATGGCAAAAAAGGCAGCGCAAGCGACACCCCTGCATAAATACCACAAAGCGAATACCCGGTCCGTCCACCAGACCCATACTTTCAAACGAGTGAATTCTGCCCGACTGCATAGCACTGCCTCCTCCTTTCCTTTAAAAAAGCGGGCAGATTATATCCGCCCGCCTTTCAACATCAAATACTGCTGTGGAATGTTCTTGAAATAACTTCCAACTGCTGTTCTCTCGTCAAACGGTTAAAGTTGACGGCATAACCGGAAATACGAATGGTAAGCGTCGGATATTTTTCCGGATGTTCCATCGCGTCCTCCAAAGTGGCACGGTTCATTACGTTAACGTTGAGGTGGAATGCCCCTTGCGCAAAATAGCCGTCCATCAACGATACCAAATTATTGATACGATCCTGCTGCTCCTTACCCAGAGCGTCGGGAACAATCGAGAACGTATTGGAAATACCGTCCTGACAGCAGCCGCGGTACGGCAGCTTTGCCACCGAATTCAAAGACGCAAGTGCGCCGCTGTTATCTCTGCCGTGCATGGGATTCGCTCCCGGCGCAAGCGGTTCGCCCGCTTTTCTGCCGTCCGGAGTGGTTCCTGTCTTTTTACCATAAACAACATTTGAAGTAATGGTCAGTACGGACAAGGTGTGTTCCGCACCTCTGTAGGTCGGATGTTTCACCAATTCATTATAAAATTTCTGCAAAACTTCTACCGCCAGACTGTCCACACGGTCATCATCATTGCCGTATTTCGGGAAATCGCCGATTGTTTCAAAATCTACCGCAATCCCGTTTTCGTCACGAATCGGCTTTACTTTCGCGTACTTGATTGCCGAAAGTGAATCGGCAACAACCGAAAGTCCCGCCACACCAAACGCCATAAAGCGTTTTACATTGGTATCATGCAGCGCCATCTGCCCCGCCTCGTAAGCGTACTTGTCATGCATATAATGAATGGTGTTCATTGTATTGACATACAGCCCTGCGACTTCCTCCAAGCACTTGAAGTATGCCGCTTTGACTTTGTCATAATCCAAAACTTCATCCGTCATCGGCGCGGTGTTGTTCAAAACTTTCATGCCGCGCTTTTCGTCACAACCATCGTTAATCGCCATGAGCAAAGTTTTTGCGATGTTGACGCGTGCACCGAAGAACTGCATCCGCTTGCCAAGTTCCATAGAGGACACACAGCAGGCAATCGCGTAATCGTCGCCGTAGAGCGGGCGCATATCATCATCGTTCTCATACTGAATAGAATCCGTCTCAATACTCATTTTCGCGCAATACTTCTTAAACCCTTCCGGCAGTTTGGTACTCCACAAAACCGTCATATTCGGCTCCGGAGCGGGATCAAGATTTGTAAGCGTGTGCAGAAAGCGGAAAGACGATTTGGTAACAAGCGGCGTCCCGTTCTCAGAAATACCGCCGATAGACTCGGTTACCCAAGTCGGGTCCCCGGAGAATAATTCGTTATAATCAGGCGTTCTGAGGTGGCGAACCAGTCTCAGTTTGATAACCAACTGGTCAAACAGCTCCTGCGCGCCCTTTTCGTCCAAAGTTCCGTTTGCGAAATCGCGCTCTACATAAATATCAATGAAAGTAGAATTACGACCGAAAGACATTGCCGCGCCGTTATTCTCTTTAATTGCCGCGAGATAACCGAAGTACAGGAACTGTACCGCCTCATGCGCATTCTTCGCAGGCGCGGACATATCCACGCCGTAACGCTGCGCCATATTATTAATCTCGCCCAACGCCTTGATTTGCATTCTGAGCTCTTCGCGCGCGCGGATATTCTCCTCATTGGCGGGTGCGTTTTCAAAAGACGCAAAATCCGCCTGCTTGGACGCAACCAAAAAGTCAATACCGTATAGTGCAATACGGCGATAATCGCCGATAATTCTGCCGCGGCCGTAAGCGTCCGGCAAGCCGGTCATCAAACCAACGGAGCGCGCCGCTCTCATCTGCGGAGTATAAGCGTCAAAAACACCGTCATTATGTGTTTTACGATATTCTTTAAAATGTCTCTTTACCTCCGGATTCCACTCGTAACCATAAGCTTCCAGCGCTTGTTCTACCATACGCGTTCCGCCGTAGGGATTGACAATTCTCTTCAAAGGCTCGTCCGTTTGCAAACCGACAATAACCTCATTATCCTTGTCAATATAACCCGGCGCAAAGTTATCAATGCCGGACACGATATCCGTTTCAACGTCAATGATTCCCTTTTCAATTTCCAACAAAGTCAGCTTTTTTGCTATTTTATATACCTCATCGGTACGCTTTGTCGTACCCTCCAGAAAACTCTCATCACCAGTGTAAGGCGTATAGTTCTTTTGAATAAAATCCCGAACGTTTACCTCGTCCTGCCATGCGCCTTCCCGAAATCCGTTCCATTCTGCAAATTTTTCCATTTTATCATGCCTCCTCTGTTACATTTGCCATATTTGCAGTAACTAAATTCCTGATACCCGCCGTTTTTGCGTTACCCTGAATTAAGCCAATGGTATTATACTATAAGTATTTGCAAAAAACAATAGTTCAACCATATAAATATTTTTCCTTGGAGAAAGTTTGGTACTTACTCACAAAGCACTTGACAAATACAAAACTTTTCATGTATTATTTTTCATGAAAAGATAAATTCCTTGGGAGGGGTATCATGAGAGAAAAGGTGGAATATATTTCAATCTATGAAGTATGTTTGTGTATGTTTGTGATTCTGATTCATGTATTATCCGAGGGCGTTTCCAATTTCACACAAGGCACATTGCCGTCTGCGCTATTCTTCTGCCTCTCGCGTTTCGTCTCGTTTGCCGTTCCTGCTTTCATTTTCAGCAGCGGTATGAAACTGTGCATGAAATTTCGGGAAACACGACTAAACTATCCCGCGTTTCTTTGGGGACGCATCAAAAAGATATATCTGCCTTACCTGTTTTGGGCAATCTTATATTACCTGTTCTGCGTTTACCGTCTGCACTATTTCGATTTCAGCACGGAAGATTTGTTAAAATATATGCTCAACGGAGAAATTTCCGCGCAGTTCTATTTTATATTAGTAATCATGCAGTTTTATCTGTTGATGCCGCTTTGGCTGCCGCTGTGCCGCAAGTGCAATCCTGCGCTGCTGCTCCCGCTCGGTGGAATCGTCACAGTGGCCGCAAAGGTTCTGCTGGCAGGGTGGAATTACAATGACCGCATCTTTCTCTCCTACCTTGTATTTTGGCTTGCGGGTTGCTGCGCCGGACTGAAAGGCGCAGATGCGCTGCTTGATTGGCTAAAAAAGCGTCAAATTTTCATATATTTGGGTTGGATTGTCTTTGCCGCGCTGCACGTAAGTCTGCAATACCTGAAATACTGCGGGCAAATCACCTATCCCTATCCTGAGACCATGATGATTTTATTTAGCCTGTTTTCCATGTTAGGATTTTATCTGATGATTGCTGAACTTACGCCCAAACTTTCACCATGGCTGAAAAAATTTTTTCATCAGACGGCAAGCGCCTCCTATTACATTTTTCTCATTCACTGTCTGATACTTTTGGCAGTAAATCATCTGCTTGACCGCTTTGGAATTATGTCACTGAGCACTCGATTTCTTTTGCGTGCTCCGACAGTATATCTGCTGTCCATCCTGCTCTGCGTTGCCTATGTAAACGGAAAACGCCTGATATTAAAAAGAAAATTTTAACAGACATGTTCCTTTTCGGGTGAAAACTTTACCGGTTTTCACCCATAATTTTTGATTTTCTCTCGTATTTTCTCCAATCAAAAAAATTTTATGATTTAGCGTCAAAGTTTTTGCAGAATATCCGACCACAGTTTCTCCAAAAATAAAAGCGTAATTTAAAAATTTTAAAAAATTCAGGAGGAACTATGAAAAAGACAGCATCAATACTCATTTCAGCTTTTTTGCTCAGCACAAGCGTTTACACTCCTGTATTTGCGCAGGAAAACTATCTGCCGTACACCCTGCGGGAGGGCGAAACCATTCAGGATACGGCGGAAACATTCGGGGTGACGCTGGACAGTATCAAGGCGGTCAATCCGGACGCTCCGCTGACCGCAGGCAGCACGGTCAACATCCTCACAGGATTTGCGGAATATGAAGTGCGCCCCAATGACACACTTTACAAAATCGCTAAACAATTTCACGTAAAAACCGACATGATAAAACTGTACAGCAATATTACCTCAGATGAAATCTACCAAGGGCAGATTTTAAAAATTCCCGTGTGGAAAGGGATTGCGCAAAACCGTTCTATCGCGTATCGGAGCGGAGATATCGGGCAAACTACCCATGTATACACCGTTCAAGCGGGCGATACGCCATGGAGCATCGCGGTGGAAAACGGCATTCCCGTCCGTGAACTGTTAGACAGCAATGGCTATCAAGCGGATGATCATATTCCCGCGGGAATCAATCTGGCAATTCCGGTGCATATCGTACCGATTCAGGGCGAAAGTTCTATCCGCAGAGGAGAACAATTAGAATGGTACACCGCCGCGCAATATGTTTTGCCGATAGATCGCACAGCAAAAATCCACGATTTGGAAACGGGAAAAAGTTTTTCCGTTCGACGTACAGGCGGAACAGTTCACGCCGACTGTGAGCCTTTGACCCTGCGCGAAAACCGTCTGGCGCAGGAAATTCGCGGCGGTTATTCCGACAAAACGCGTCCGGTAATCGTTGAGGTTGACAGCCGTTTTATTGCGGCAGCTATGACTTATTATCCGCACGGAGTTTCGTATTTATGCGACAATGAATTTGACGGACATTTCAACTTATATTTTGCGGGCAGCGCACAGCACCAAAACGAATCGGATTCACATGTTTATGATGATGTAGTGCGCATTGCCGCAGGACTGTAGTTTTTCTTATTGTTACTTTCTTCTCGTGTAGAAAGTAACCAAAGACACGCCAAAGGAGAGCCTTTGGAAACCCCGCCGCGGGGCAAAGCTAAAATCGTTTAAAATCCCCGCGGCGTAAACCCTGACCATTTCAGGACAATAACAAACATATCAAAAGTCATTTCAAATATGTAACGCCTTACAGATGTCAAACGGCAGTATAAAAAATCTTGATGGTATAGCATAGAGACTATTCATTCTTCATAGTCTGTTATCAAAATCTCTTTTCCATACGTTAGAGGACCCGCGGCGCTTGCGCCGCCAAGGAGCGTATGCGGATTTAGCGCCGTATGGCGCACGGGGTTTTTAGGGGTGTCCCCGTAGGGCTCCCAAAAAGTCCTGCGCATCGCGCGTGACTTTTTGGGAAGAGGAGACGCAAGGCAGTGGGCGTATATTTTTGCTCTCTTGGCAAAAATGGAGCTTAACGTACTTTGCGTCGACGAGGTTCGTTTTCTGGGCAAACAGAAAATGAACATTTTAAAATTAAAAAATTTTAAAAGAAAACTTTGTCCAAAGTGTTCTTTTTGCAGAGTATAAATACACAATTTTCGTCGATACTGATAATGTATGCAAATACATAATCACAAAAGAAAGGTCTGTTCCGCTATGTTTAAATATCACATTTCCCCCGCTAACACCCTGTGCGGAACCGTCAGAGTGAGCGGCTCAAAAAACTCCGCCCTGCCGATTATTACAGCGGCAATGCTGTGTGAGGGCAGCAGCACTCTGTACGGCATTCCCGACCTGCTGGACGTGCGCCACCTCTGCGAATTGATACGCTACTGCGGCGGCACTGCCGAATGGAATCTGGACGGCAGTCTGTCCGTTTCTCTCGTCAAACTCAAGCACTCCTCCCCTTCTTACGAGTTAGTCAGCGCGTTTCGCGCTTCCTTCCTGCTGATGGCGCCATTGCTGGCTCGGTTCGGCAAAGTGCGTCTGCCCCTGCCGGGCGGCTGTCAAATCGGATTGCGCCCGATTGACCTGCACTTAAAAGGCTTTGCCGCCTTAGGTGCAAAAATCAGGCAAGGACACGGCTATGTGGAGGCGAAATGCGAGCGGCTCAAGGGCGCGAAAATTTATTTGGACTTTCCCAGCGTGGGCGCGACCGAAAATATACTTATCGCCGCGGCAACCGCCGAGGGCGAAACCGTCATTGAAAACGCCGCCACCGAGCCGGAAATCGTAGACCTTGCCAACTTTCTCAACCGCATGGGGGCAGACATCAAATGCGCCGGCTGTGACACGATACACGTCAGCGGCGTCAAAGAACTGATGCCATGCAGTCATACGGTCATCCCCGACAGAATCGAGGCTGGCACTTTTATGGCGGCAGCAGCCCTCTGCCAAGGCGACGTCACCATAGAAAACGTCGTCCCCGACCATTTAAAACCCGTCATCTCCAAATTTGAGGAAATGGGCATCACCGTCACGCCCGGCGAATCCTCCCTTCGCATTCAGGCAAAGGAACGCTACAGCGCGACCGACATCAAAACCATGCCCTTTCCCGGCTTTCCGACCGATATGCAGTCCCTGTTTATGACCATGATGTGCTTAGCCGAGGGGTCGGGCATGATAATCGAAACCATTTTTGAAAACCGCTTCCTCCATGTGCCCGAATTGATACGCATGGGCGCAAAAATTAAAATAGACGGCAGAACCGCCGTCATTGACGGCGCAAAAAAACTGACAGGTGCACAGGTCAAAGCAACAGACCTGCGTGCAGGCGCGGCGCTGGTCCTCGCAGGTCTGCGCGCGCAAGGCGAAACGGAGATATGGAATATTGAACACATTGAGCGCGGCTATGACCGTTTAGAGGACAAGCTGACATCACTCGGCGCAAAAATTGAAAAAATTGAGACAACATAAAGCAAAGGCTGCCCCTTTGGGGGCAGCCTTTGTGTTATGAAACAGTTTTACACCATCTCCTGCTGTGTCATTTTTTGATATAGTTTCATCAGTTCCGCCACGCAGGAGGATTCCGTGGTGGTTTTCACGTCAAAGCCGTATGCCTGCATAACCGCGCGGTCATTCGCTTGGTGTGCCTTGCGGAGTTCGGGCGGCATAGTTGTTTCGTCGTATAAATCAGCAAGCGAGCAATCGGGATAGAACGCCCGCGCGTCAAGAATCGCTTGCGCGGTTTGTTCGATTTTTTGCTTTTGTTCGTCCGTAGGATTGCACCATGGAAAGTTGTTATACACAATATCCTTTGAATATCTGTAATCGCTTTTTAATCTTCCACATACTGCGCGTGTCCACGCATTATGAACATTAGACATAAGTACTCCAAATTCATATATTTCTGCATTAGGAATTAAAAATACAAGGTCACTTGCTATTGTATTTTTGTCTTGAAATCCTAACGGAATATATTTTCTTCTACCTGATGATGTTTTTGGTACAATGATATAATTGCTATCAGGTTGAGCAATTTGACAAAATAATGTAGGGGTTTCCGCGAATTTTCTCGTTCCTGCCGCAACACTGCTTGCTCTAAATTCTCGAACACTCTCAATTCTTTTTATTACAGTAGGGCATTGTTTTAGCTCATTTGGATTTGCTCCAACAAGCCATAGACAATAACGCGGTTTATTATTTATAAACTCATATGCTCCTAAATATGGTCTAATCCATTTTTGAGATAAAGGCTCTTTTTTCAATAATTCCTCTTTCTCATCTTCTGCTAAGACAAACCCTCCGCCGTCTCTCGGCATACTGCCGAAACGCATTGACGGGACAGCGCAAATTGGATTTGAGCGGCTTTCAATAAAAACATTAGGCGCGTCAAGTAAATATGAGTTAATATTTTTTACTAATTGCAATCTATCACCATCGAATAATTGTTTATCTTTGTTATCTGTACAATATGAAAACCCAACTATTACACAATGAACGTGTGCCTTTATACTTGCCTCGCTGTCCCATATAAATGTCCTATGTGCAAAATCAATGTGTATTCCACTTTCAAAAAGCGGCTTCCACAAAATAAATGCTTGCTGTCCTTGACAAACTGAATTTGTAGAAACAAAGGCGGCTTTTATAAATGTATTCTTCATATAGTCTACAGCTTTTTTGTACCAACCGCACACATAATCAAGCTCGCCCACACCTTTGATTTTGCTAAACAGTTCAACTAATTCTGCTTTTTGTTCTTTGCTCATAATCATTCCACCTACAAACGGCGGATTTCCCATGATGTAGTTCAGCTTTTCGTTCGGTACTACCTCATTCCAATCAAGGCGCAGGGCGTTGCCTTCAACGATATTCGCATAGCTTTTCAGCGGCAAAAAGTCAAGACTTGCGTGGACAATATCTTCCGTCTCTTTCATCATCTGACTTTCCGCTATCCATAACGCCGTCTTTGCTACCGTTACGGCGAAGTCGTTTATCTCAATCCCATAAAACTGACCGATTGACACTTTAATAATATCCCCCGTATCAATCGCTATCTGCTCTCCGAATTTCAGCTTGATTGCCTCGTTCTCCAGTTTGCGCAGACTGATATAAGTTTCTGTCAAAAAGTTTCCACTGCCGCAGGCGGGGTCTAAAAACGTCAAGCCTGCAAGCTTTTCCTGATACGCTTTCGCCTTGTCTGTCCGTATTTTACCGACCTTGACGGCTTTTATCTGTTCCAGTTCCGTCTTTAGCTCGTCCAAAAACAGCGGGTCAATCACTTTATGAATATTCTCAATTGAAGTGTAGTGCATACCGCCCGAACGCCGTGTTTCGGGGTTTAGCGTACTTTCAAACACCGCCCCGAAAATCGTTGGACTAATGTCGCTCCAGTCAAAATCCTCGCTTGCGCTGTGCAATAACAGATTCACAATTTCTTCCGTGAATTGCGGGATTTCGATTTCTTCTTCCGCGAACAGTCCGCCATTCACATACGGAAACGCGGCTAAATCCTCGTCAAGATACGGGTCGCGCTCCTCGGTTTTAGTATCAAGAATTTTAAATAAATCTATCAGCGCTTTTCTAACATCTCTCGGCTCAAATCTTGATAAATAATCATGGAACATAGAATGACCGCCGAAAATTCCCGCGTCCTCCGCGTACAGACAAAACACTAAACGAACGCACAAAATATTCAGGCTTTTCAAGGATTCCCCATTTTCGGGATTGATATATTGATTCAGCAACGCGTCATACAGCTTGCCGACCAGTTCGCCCGCCTGTATGGAGATTTCCATTTCCCTTTTCAGGCTGACGTTTCCTGTGTCAACCAAAAATTTCAGGCGGTAATATTCCTTTGGAAGATTTTCAAGCAAAATTTCCTCCGGTTCTCCCGTCGGTTTTTCCATATCGTAAACTAAAAAGGATTTGAAGTTACAGGTAACAATCCAGCGCGGACGCTGTGAATAAGGCAATTCCGCCGCGTAACGCTTTGCTTGCTGAAAAGGCGTGAGCCGACTGCCATCCGACTGCTTAATCGGTTTTCGCAAGTCCTTGTCAATCCCTTTCTGCTCTATCATCACATGGGTACTGTCAATAAAACCGTCAATAAAACTTGTATGGTCAAGCATGACCTTATCTTCAAAAGAGATAAATTCCGTTACATTCTCAACGCCGAGGACATCTTGAAGCAAAAACAGCCAAAACGGCTGACTTTCGCCCTTTTCATAGCCTTTGCCTTTCCAAAATTCCGCAAATTGTTTCGCCGCTGTTCTCTGCTCCTTGTCCGTCACACCGTCGCCCCCCTTTTGGAATATTTTATCATAATTTTTCGGGAATGGCAAGCGGGAAAACGATACGCATTAAAACACTTTGAAAAAATGTTTTAAATTTGAGATGTACTGTCAAACTATAGATAATTTTTACTTTTTTATTGCAAAAAATATCGCGATATGCTACAATATGGAAAGTATCTTTTAAAGAATATTCTAATTAGGAGGAATTGACATGTCGCACAATACCGCCGCGCAAAACGCGATTGAGCGTATCAAAGCGCATCTTGATTTTTTTGAAAAAGGATTTCCGGCATCGCAGAGTAACAACTATATCTATCCTTGCTCGACAGAAAATATCGATTGGACCGAGGGATTTTATCCCGGTATCCTTTGGCTGTGCTATGAAATGACCAATGATGAGGCGTTCAAAAAATCCGCAGAACTGCATGACAATTATCTGAAAGACCGAATCGAAAAACGCGTCAATGTAGAGCATCATGATATGGGATTTTTGTACACGCTTTCCAACGTGGCACAATACCGTCTGACCGGCTCGGAGGAGGCAAAAAAGACTGCTCTGCTCGCGGCAGATTGTCTGATGGAACGCTTTCACACCGTCGGCGGATTTATTCAGGCCTGGGGGCCTTTGAATCAGCCGGACAGCTACCGTCTGATTATTGACTGTCTGCTGAATATTCCCCTGCTTTACTGGGCAGCCGAGGTGACAGGCGACGACAAATACCGCGAGGCGGCAATCACCCATTTACACACCACAATGAAAGTTATTGTGCGCGAGGACGGTTCTACATTCCACACCTATTTCTTTGATACCGAAACAGGCGCACCGCTACGCGGGACAACACATCAGGGTTATGCCGACGATAGCTGTTGGGCGCGCGGACAGGCTTGGGGCATTTACGGTCTGGCGCTGAGTTATCATTACACCAAGGACGACAGCATTCTGCCGCTGTGGGAAAAAGTGACCGACTATTTCGTCGCGCACTTACCGTCCGACCACGTGCCGTACTGGGATTTGGTATTCAACGATGGCAGCGGCGAACCGCGTGACACTTCGGCGGCGGCAGTCGCAATCTGCGGCATTTGGGAAATGGAAAAATATTTCAGCCACCCGCAGCATGTAAAGGCGGCAAATGAGATGATGGATTCACTAAAAAAGAACTACACCACCGACCGTCTGCCCGATTCCAACGGATTGCTCACCGACGCAATGTATAACCGTAACGGAGGCGATGAGCCGGAATGTAATATTTGGGGCGATTACTTCTACATGGAAGCGCTCATGCGAGAGGAAAATCCCGACTGGAAAATGTACTGGTAAGAAAAAGATTGCAAACTCCCATTTGCATTTTTAAAAATTTTGTGATATACTATAAAGGAAGCGCTATGCGCCGCGGCAAGGAGAAGTGATTAACGTGAAAAACCCGTTAAGCCTCCGGCGGAATGCTGCGCCGCCGAGTTTTTCGCACCGATGCGGCACGAAACGGCGATGCGCTAATCTTAAACAAGGTTCCCGAAAAGCAGAATGCTTTTTGGGAAGAGGAAGAACAGAGAAGCGGGCGAGTGCCTGCCGAACAGGCAGGTCGAGCAAGCGAAGCTTGTTCTGACGAATACGCCTTATCCGCCCACGATAAGACGCAGACAAAAGTTTTTTAATTACTATTTGTGGGCAGAAAGGCTATGACGATTATTATGCTGAAAAGTATGACAGGATTCGGCAGAGCCGAAAAACAATTTGAACAGTTTCAAATCGGGGTGCAGATTAAATCTGTCAACCACCGATACAGCGACTTCAGCATTCGCCTACCGAGGCATTATCAATTTTTAGAGGAAAAAATTCATCAGCTCGCCGCGTCGATGATTTCGCGCGGGAAAGTTGAAATTTTTGTAAATATTGAACAGCGCGAATCCGACAACCGTCAGATTACGCTGGACGAACCTGTGGCGGAAGGATATATCCGCGCATTGCGCGGCTTGGAAAAATTCGGTTTGAAAGACGATTTGACGATTTCCGCCCTCTCACGTTTTGACGGAATTTTCCGCGTGGAATATCAGCATCTGGACGAGGACGCGCTGTATGAAATGGTTCACGAGGTTTTCGCGCTGGCGCTGAACGAATTTGTATCCATGCGTGAAACGGAAGGCAAACGATTGGAGCAGGATATTTGCTCGCATTTGGATAATATTCTCAGCGAGGTTGCTAAGGTGGAAAAACGCACCCCTGTGCGGGTGGAAGAATACCGCGCGCGGCTGGAAGAAAAACTGCGCAAACTCTTGGACGACCGCAATGTTGACGAAACGCTTTTGATTTCAGAGGCGGCGTTGTTTGCGGACAAAACGGACGTTGGAGAAGAAACCGTGCGGCTGCGCAGCCATGTAAAGGAATTTAAAGCGGCAGCGGAACAAGGCAGTCCAATCGGAAAAAAGTTAGATTTTATCGTCCAGGAAATGAACCGCGAGGCAAATACAATAGGCTCAAAAGGAAATGATTTGGAAACCGCACAGCACGTTGTTGAACTAAAATCGGAAATTGAAAAAATCAGAGAACAGATTCAAAATATTGAATAAGACTCTTATTACTCCCTATATTCTCTAAGGAAAACGGAGGTAATTATTATGAAACTAATCAACGTGGGATTCGGCAATATCGTATCCGGCGACCGTGTTATCGCCATCGTCAGTCCTGAATCCGCGCCTATCAAGCGTATCATGCAAGAGGCGAGGGACAAGGGTGTTTTAATTGACGCAACCTGCGGACGGCGTACTCGTGCGGTCATCATCACGGACAGCGACCATATCATTCTGTCTGCAATTCAGACCGAAACCATTGCAGGTCGTGCAGAGGCGAAAGACGATACTGCTGTGGACACGAAAGACGAGGACAAGGAAGGTGCTTCTGCCGATGGAGAATAAGGGAATTTTGTTAGTTGTTTCAGGACCGTCCGGAGTCGGAAAAGGAACTATTTGCAAAGAAATTTTGGCGCATAACCCCAACCTTGTTTTATCGGTTTCCGCCACCACACGCAAACCGCGCAGTGAAGACACTGAGGGTGTGACTTACTATTTTAAAACCACCGAAGAATTCCAGGCAATGGCAGAACGCGGGGAATTTTTGGAATGGGCGGTTTACAACGGCAACCATTACGGCACGCCTGCGACGCCTGTGCAGAAACAACTGGAATCCGGCAAAGACGTATTGCTGGAAATTGACGTGCAGGGCGCGTTAGAGGTGAAGAAAAACTTTCCGCAAGGACTGTATGTGTTCATCGCGCCACCGGATGTATCTATATTGCGTGAGCGACTCAAAGGACGCGCAACGGAATCGGACGAAGAAATCAACCGCCGTGTAAGCGAGGCGGAACGTGAACTTTCGCTCAGTCCGCAATATGACTATACCATTGTCAATGACGATTTGGCGGCGGCGGTTGCCGAACTTGAAAAGCTGATTGCCGTCAAAAAGGCACAAGCATAAACTTAATAAATATGTTAATTTTTTAAAGGAGTGTTTCTATATTATGATGATTTATCCACCGATTACAAAGCTGGTCGAAAAAACAGGCAGCCGTTATCTTTTGGTAGTGGAAACCGCAAAGCGCGCGAGACAGTTGGTTGACGGAGCGCCGGCAATGTCCGACGTAAAAACGAACAAGGAAGTTACCGTTGCAGTGAACGAAATTTACGACGGCAAGATTGCATATCTGCCGGAAGCGGAAAACGATGACAGTTTAGAAGATATTGACCTCTAAACACAACAGGAGATAAGCGGTCTGAGATTGGCAGCTTATCTTTTTTCTAATCAGAAAAAATAAGAACGGGCGGTGAAGAAATATGGATTTTGAAGACAAAACGGTTGTGATAGGTGTTTGCGGCGGAATCGCGGCGTATAAAGCATTAGAAGTGACCTCTGCGCTGAAAAAAAGGGGAATTCAGGTCAAAGTTGTCATGACTGAAGCGGCGGCAAAATTCGTTGCACCGCTCAGTTTTCAAGCGATTTCGCAAAATCCGGTCGCGCTCGATATGTTTGAAGAACCGAAATCATGGGAAATCCGACATATTTCCCTCGCCAAAGAGGCGGACTTGCTTGCCGTTCTGCCCGCTACCGCCAATACTATCGGCAAAATGGCGCACGGAATCGCGGATAATCTGCTCACCTCCGTATGCCTTGCCACTCGCGCGCCGATTTTGGTTGCGCCCGCAATGAATACCAATATGTACACACATTCCGCCACGCAGGAGAATATGCAAACGCTGAAACAGCGCGGCGTGCATTTTATTTCACCCGCGGAAGGACGGCTTGCCTGTGGAGACAGCGGAATCGGAAAACTAGCGGACGTCGGAGACATTGTAGAAGAAATTTGCCTCCTCCTCCGTCCGATTGCGCAGGATTTGAAAGGGAAAAAAATTCTGGTTACGGCTGGGGCAACCCGCGAAAACTTTGACCCCGTCCGCTTTATCACCAACCATTCCAGCGGCAAAATGGGGTGTGCTTTGGCAAACGCGGCACGCCTGCGCGGCGCAGACGTTACTTTGGTCTGCGGACATATGGACGTGAAAGCGCCCCAAGGTGTGGACGTGATTCCCGTCACTTCCGCATTGGAAATGTACGACGCCGTAATGGCACAGGCAGAAAACAGCGACATCATCATCAAGGCGGCGGCAGTGGGCGATTATCGCCCGGAAAGCCAAGCGGAACAGAAAATAAAAAAAGATGACGATATGACAATAAAACTGGTCAAAAATCCTGACATCTTACAAGCGCTGGGCGAAAAATTTGGCGGTAAAAAGCTGCTCATCGGGTTCTGTATGGAAACCGAAAATCTGCTCGAAAACGCAGAGAAAAAGCTGAAAAAGAAACATTTGGATTTGATTGCCGCAAACAGCTTAACAGAGGCGGGCGCAGGATTCGGAACGGATACGAATGCAGTCACACTGCTGTGTAAAGACGGTACACAGACACGGTTGGATACGGCGAATAAATTTGATATTGCCATGAAAATTCTGGATAAAATAAGTTCGCTTATCAAGTAGCGCGAAAGGGCTTTTGCTATGGACAGAATATTGATTATCGGTTGCCCCGGCAGCGGAAAGACGACGCTTTCGTTAAAACTGGCAGAAAAATTACAGCTTCCTCTTATTCATTTGGACAGGCTGTTCTGGCGTGACGACTGGAAACAGGTTTCCCATGAAGAATTTGACGACCTACTTATGAAAGAACTTGCCAAACCGTGCTGGATTATTGACGGAAATTTTTCCCGCACCATTCCCACTCGCTTAAAATGGTGCGATACGGTAATATACTTGGATTTTCCTCGACTTGTTTGTTTATGGAGCGTTTTTAAACGATGTATTTGCAACTATGGAAAGTCTCGTCCCGATATGGGCGGTAATTGTCCGGAAAAGGTTGATTTCAAATTTTTAAAATCCGTTTGGGAATTTAACACAAAACAAAAAAATAAAACCTATTCTCTTTTGCAGACACAACAAGATACCGAAATCATCATTCTGCGTAGCCGCAGACAGGTGAAGGAATTTTTACAGAAAATATGATAAACAGGAACATACTATGATAGCAAACATTCGACTGACTGACAAAAAGCATATTTTGGATAAAAGTTTTGACTATGCTGTTCCCGCCGATATGGAGGATAAAATTCAAACGGGCGTGCGGGTGATGGTTCCTTTTGGTGCGCGTAATTCCTTGGCGGAGGGAATTGTGATTCACACCGCTGAGAAAAGTGAGTTTGACAAACTGAAAGAAATCGCAAAACTGCTCAATCCTGTACCGGTGTGCAATCAGGAACAGTTGGATTTGTGCGTCTGGTTACAGCACCGCTACTTTTGCTCTTTTTTTCAGGCGTACAAGCTGATGATTCCACCGCATCTGCACACCAAGGTACAGGAATGGGTAATTTTACGCGAAAGCGCGGAAGAAACGGTAAGCAGCGGAAACATCATACTTTCACCGCTGCAAAAAGAGGCGTTTGACTTTTTGACCGCGCGGGACGGTGTGGCGGAATACGGTGAAATTTACGAAGCGATTAAAAAAAGTAATTTGAAAAAGGCAATCTACGCTTTACAGGAAAAGGGGTTGGCAGATATTACCTCCTCCCTGCGCGAGGGAATCCAAGGAAAGTTTATCCGCATGGCGCATCTTACCATTTCGCCGCAGGAGGGCATGGATTTGGCGGAGGAATTAACTCTGCGTAACGCAACGGCACAGGGGCGCATGGTATTGGCGCTTGCGGAAATGACTGAGCTGTCCACCGCCGATTTGGTAATGCTGTCAAACGGAAATTATTCCACATTGAACACCTTACAGGAACGGGGAATCATTGAAATTACCAAACGCCCCGTGATACGGGAGGCGTACGACGCCGAACGGTACGGGCAGACGACGGCTTATACCCCGACAGAGGAGCAAAAAGTCGTCATCGACCATTTAACGCAACAATTGACACAGCGACAGCAGGAAACGGTTTTGCTCCGCGGTGTAACAGGCAGCGGAAAAACAGAGGTATTTTTGCAGGCAATTGACTGCTGTATCAAGCAAGGACGGCAGGCGATTGTACTCGTTCCGGAAATTTCGCTCACGCCGCAGATGGTGGAACGCTTTGTCAGTCGATTTGGTAAGGCGGTCGCTGTAATACACAGCGGATTGTCAAACGGAGAGCGATTTGACCAATGGAACAAAATAAAAAACGGTGAGGTTCACGTCGTGGTTGGCGCGCGTTCTGCGATTTTTTCTCCTTTTGATAACATCGGTATTATCATTTTAGACGAAGAACACGAAAGCAGTTACAAGTCGGAAATTGCGCCCCGTTACCACGCGGCGGAAATTGCGGAAAAACGTTCAAAAGACCACAACGCCGTGCTGCTGCTCGCCTCCGCTACGCCATCGGTTGCAAGCTACTGGCGCGCGCAGCAAGGGCAATATACCTTGTTTGAAATGAAAAAGCGTTACAACGAGATGGCAATGCCCAAGGTAAAAATCGTGGATATGCGAGGCGAATTATTCGACAATCACAATCTGTCCGCAATCAGTTTCGCCTTGCAGGCGGAAATCCAGAAGAATCTGGAGCGGAAAGAAAAAACGATACTCTTTCTCAATCGACGCGGCTATTCCACCTTTGTTTCCTGCCGACAATGCGGTCATGTCATGACTTGCGAAAATTGCAGCATTGCGCTCACCTATCACCGCAGTGCGGACAGACTTAACTGTCACTACTGCGGCTATTCTATCGCCAACGTAGACCACTGTCCGGAATGCGGCTCAAAATACATTAAATTTTTCGGAACGGGAACGCAGAAAATTGAGGAAGATTTGCACACTCTCTTTCCCGCTGCGCGGGTTCTGCGTATGGACACCGACACCACTTCCGGCAAGAACGGACATGAGAACATTCTCCGCCGGTTTGGCGAGGGGGAAGCGGACATTTTACTCGGCACGCAGATGGTAACAAAAGGACTGGATTTCCATGACGTCACATTAGTTGGCGTTTTGGCGGCTGACACCGCGCTGAACGTGGACGATTTTCGCGCGCATGAACGGTGCTTTTCACTCTTGACGCAGGTATGCGGACGCGCCGGACGGGGCGATTTGGAGGGACGCGCAATTATCCAAACCTATCAGCCACAAAACGCAACCATTTGTTTTGCGCAAAATCATAACTATACCGATTTTTATAAAAGTGAAATTCTATACCGAAAACGGTTGAATTATCCGCCCTTTTGTGACATAATATGTATTATGATATCCGGTGAGGACGAGGAACGGGTGGCGGAGAATATGCGGGCGGTTTATGACCTGCTCCGAAAAGAAGCTGACACGGCAGAAGATGTGCAAATGTTAGCGCCGGTTCCCGCGCCGATTTTAAAAATCAAAAACAAATACCGTTATCGGATTTTAATCAAATGCAATTCTTCCGAAAAAATTACGGAAGTACTGCACAAAGTAAACGCGAAACACGAAAGAATGAAAGGCAAAACCTTTCTCAGCATAGATATTAACCCAAACAGCTTATATTAAACCGAAAATCAAAGAACAGGAGAGAAAATACCCATGGCAATCAGAAAAATCAAAAAATTCGGTGACGAGGTTTTGGAAAAAAAATGCCGTCCCGTTGAGGAAATCAATCAACGTATTACCACACTGCTGGACGATATGCTGGATACCATGTATGACGCGGACGGTGTAGGGCTTGCCGCTCCTCAGGTAGGCGTTCTGCGGCGGGTTGTCACTATTGATGTGGGCGACGGTCCGATTGAACTAATCAATCCTGAAATTATATCGACCGAGGGGGAACAGACAGGCTCGGAGGGTTGCCTGAGCTATCCCGGAAAATATGGAGAAGTCACCCGCCCGAACAAGGTGACTGTGCGCGCGCAGAACCGCCGCGGCAAATGGTTTGAAATGACGGGCGAGGGCTTATTGGCGCGGGCGTTTTGTCATGAGATTGACCATTTGGACGGACATCTTTTCCGCGAATTGGTAGAGCACTGGTACACCGAAGAAGAACTAAATAAGTCTGAATAGGTCTGAAAAAATACTCGTTACATCTCGCGCCAAATCAGCGCTTGAAGTATCTGCATACGTCAGCGCCCTGATTTGACACAATCTGTTTAGAGTATTTTTCCAGACAATTTGCGAAAACGGCTACGAAAGGAATTATTTCAACTATGAAAATACTATTTATGGGTACGCCCGATTTTGCAGTTCCCTGTTTGGAAGCATTGATACAAAGCGGACATGAGGTTTGCGGTGCGGTCACGCAGCCGGATAAGCCGAAAGGTCGCGGTCACAAACTTCAGCCGCCGCCGGTAAAAGAAACCGCGCTTGCGCATAACATTCCGGTCTTTCAGCCGCAAACACTGAAAGACGGCGCATTTACGGAAACTGCGGCGCAGCTTGCACCTGACATCATCATTGTTGTAGCATACGGAAAAATTCTGCCAAAGGACTTGCTGGAACTTCCTCCACTCGGCTGCGTGAACGTTCACGCTTCCTTACTGCCGAAGTATCGGGGCGCAGGTCCGATACAATGGTGCGTCATCAACGGCGAAAAGGAAACCGGAATCACTACCATGTATATGGGAGAAGGTCTGGACACCGGAGATATGCTGCTGAAATGCGCGACGGAAATTCAACCCGAGGAAACGGCAAGCGAACTTCACGACAGGCTTTCCGTTATGGGAGCGGATTTGTTATTAAAAACCTTGTCGGAACTGGAAAACGGCACAGCAGTGCGCATTCCGCAAAACGATGCGGAATCCACCTACGCGCCCATGATTTCCAAACAAACCGGACGCATTGACTGGACAAAATCCGCGCAGGAAATTGTAAATTTAATCCGCGGTTGTTATTCGTGGCCGATTGCGCATACTATTTATCATGATGAGCCGTTGAAAATTATCCGCGCGTCTGTCGGTAGCCCAACTGATAAACCGGCGGGTACTTTGCTAGGAATTCAGAACGGAAAACTGGCAGTCGCCGCCGGCGGCGGAACTTCCGTCCTGGTCAGCGAGGTACAGTTTGCAGGCTCGAAACGTATGAGCGTGGAAAGTTATTTAAACGGACATACCATCGATATGAATCAGATTTTGAAATAATTGGAGGTCATTATTATGCCTTATTTTTGGGGAATTGACTACACATACATTATTTTTGTAGTACCCGCCTTGATTTTGGCAATGATTGCGCAGGCAAGGGTGAGCAGTACCTTTCGGAAATATCAGAAAGTAGGCAATCACCGCGGTTATACCGGCGCGGAGGTTGCAAGACAAATATTGAATATGAACGGACTGCACAATGTAACCATTGAGCGGGTAGGCGGCAATCTGACCGACCATTACGACCCGAAATCAAATGTTGTACGTCTTTCGCAATCCACCTATGACAGCACCTCTGTCGGCGCAATCGGTGTTGCCGCTCATGAGGTGGGGCACGCGGTACAACACGCGACAGGTTACGGACCGATTAAACTGCGCAACGCGATTGTACCTCTTACGCAATTTGCTTCTTACGCGGCGTGGCCTTTGGCGATTTTAGGTATCATACTAAGCTTTCCGTTGTTGGCGGATGTTGGAATCCTGCTGTTTACGATTGTGGTAGCATTCCATCTTGTCACACTGCCGGTTGAGATTAACGCCAGCCGCCGCGCAGTGGCGACTTTGAGCAATCAGGGAATTTTGGAAGGCGAGGAACTGCGGGGCGCAGAGCAAGTATTGACTGCGGCGGCAATGACCTATATCGCGTCTGCCGCAGTAGCGGCGGCAAATTTACTGCGCCTGCTGGTACTCAATAATCGCAGAAAATAAAAAAAGGAACCTTACCATGGACACAAAAGTGAACAATGCACGCGAGGCGGTTTTGACCGCCTTATACAAAACAGAACAGGACGGCGCGTACTTCAACACAGCTTTAAAAGAAACGCTGAACCGCGTTGTGGACGCCGACCGCGGCTTTGCGACCGAACTGCTGTACGGCGTTACCAAGCGGCGGCTGACGCTGGATTATATCATCATGCGGTTTTCTAAAATCCGTATGAAAAAGATGACCCCCTGGGTGCGGAATATTCTGCGGATGGGCGTGTATCAGATGTACTTTATGGATAAAATCCCGCACAGCGCGGCGTGCAACGAGGCGGTTCGGCTTGCGAAAAAACACGCGCACCCCTCTGCGGTAAAATTTGTAAACGGTGTACTGCGCAACGTATCGCGCGGGATTGATACCATAGAGTTCCCCTCACGAAAAAACACGGCGGAATATTTTTCTGTTTTTTACTCTTATCCGCTGTGGATGACAGAAAAACTGCTGGCACAGTATGGCGAAAGCGAATGCGAAGAATTATTAAAAGCGTGCAACGCCCCCTCCTCCCCCACTCTGCGGGTCAATCGTTTGAAAACCACGCGGGAGGAATTGGCAAAGCGCTTGCGGGAAGAAGGCGTTTTCACACGGGCAGACGAGGAATTGCAGGATTGCCTGCACGTAGAGGGGAAACTGAACGTCAATCGTTCAGCGTCGTATCAGGCAGGGGATTACTCCCTGCAAAGCAGCAGTTCCATGCGTGCGGTGCTGGCACTTGCCCCGCAGCCGAACGAAAAAATCATGGATATTTGCGCCGCACCGGGGGGAAAAAGCTGCTACATTGCCGAACGTATGAAGAATCAAGGCGAGGTGCTCGCTTTCGATTTGCACCCGCATAAAATTCCGTTAATTGAGCAATCCGCCGCGCGTTTGGGTATCGACATCATTGCCGCGCAAGCGCAGGACGGAACACAGCCGCTTGCGCAATACAGAGAATGGGCTGACCGCGTTTTGGCGGATGTTCCCTGTTCCGGACTGGGAGTGATTCCCACCAAACCGGACATCAAGTGGACACGCGAAGAAAGTGACATTTCCGCGCTTGCCGAAGTACAATATCGCATTTTGGAAACGGCAGCAAACTACGTTAAACCGGGCGGCATATTGGTATACAGCACCTGCACGATACTGCAAGAAGAAAACGAGGAACAAATTGACCGTTTTTTAAGTCTGCACCCGGAATTTGAGAAATGCACACAGAAACAGTTGCTGCCGCATCGAGACGGCGGAAACGGATTTTTTATCTGTAAAATGAGGAAAACTATATGAAGAAAAACCTGAAAGACTATACCTTGCCCGAAATGAGCGAACAACTCCGCGAGTGGGGAGAACCGGCATTCCGCGCGAAACAGATTTTTGAATGGCTGTACCGCGGCGTCTCCTCCGTGGAGGAAATGACCAATATCCCCAAAACACTGCGGGAAAAGCTAAAGGAAACCGCCACAATCGGGAGTGTACAAGTTGCACAAAAATTGGTTTCCAATATTGACGGAACACGCAAGTATCTGCTAAAATTAGAGGACGGGAATTTGATTGAATCCGTACTAATGAAATATCAGCACGGCTATACCATATGTATATCCTCTCAGGTTGGCTGCCGTATGGGTTGCGCGTTTTGCGCCTCTACCAAGGGCGGCAAACTGCGCGATTTAACCGCGGGAGAAATTATCGGACAAGTGATGGCGGTGCAGCAAGACTTAGGCGAGCGGATTTCCAACATCGTTATGATGGGGATTGGGGAACCGCTGGATAATTACGAAAATGTTTTGCGCTTTCTGGAGAATGTCACACACCCCGATGGACTGAATATCGGGCAAAGGCATATTTCTCTCTCTACCTGCGGAATTGTTCCGAAAATCAGGGACTTAGCGGAACACAAGCTGCAAATCACTCTTTCCGTCTCTCTGCACGCCGCCAACGACGAGGCGCGCAGCGCGATTATGCCTGTCAACCGTAAGTATCCTATCGCACAATTACTGGACGCATGTGACTATTACATACAAAAGACGAATCGAAGAATTTCGTTTGAATATACCTTGATTGACGGAGTGAACGACCGTTCCTCCAACGCTGACGAACTGATTGCATTGCTGAAAGGCAGACTTTGTCACGTCAATTTAATTCCGGTTAACGCCGTGAAAGAAAATTCTTTCAGCAAAACCCCGCCAAAACGTGTGGAGCAATTCCGTCAGCGATTGGAACACGCGGGAATTCCCGCGACGGTGCGCCGTGAAATGGGAGCGGATATCAATGCCGCGTGCGGGCAACTACGCAACAGTTATACGGAAAGCAGATAAATACATCTTAGACAGAGAGGTGAAACGCGTTCATGAAACTTGAAGTTTATGGCATAACAAATGTGGGAAATGTACGCGAACTGAACGAGGACAGCTATGCAATCCACGGTTTTGAGAGCTCCAAACCGTCCGGCGTTTGTATTCTCGCCGACGGCATGGGCGGGCATAACGCCGGCGAAGTCGCGAGTCAACACGCCATAGCGTTTGTTGACGAGATACTGGGGAACAGCTACGAAAGAGAGGAAACGGAAATCCCCGGTCTGCTCGCAGAAGCCGTTACTCACGCAAACGAAAAAATTTATGACCTCTCTCTGCGCACTCCGCAGCAGCACGGAATGGGCACCACGCTCGTAATAAGCTATATCACGGACGGAACCGCGTATATCGCGAATGTAGGCGACAGCCGCGCGTACGCGATTCGCGGTGAAACCATGTGCCGCATCACAGTAGATCATTCCGTGGTGGAAGAACTGGTTGCAAATGGAACAATCACGCGTGAGGAAGCATTTCACCACCCACAGAAGAATATCATTACACGCGCGGTCGGAACTGACCCGTCAATTAAAACTGACGTCTATGAATATACTTATTTACCGGGCGACATTATGCTGATGTGCAGTGACGGTTTAACAGAAATGGTGCAGGAACAGGAGATACTGCAAATTGTCAGCGCAGGCGGAAGTATGCAGGATATTTTGGAACATTTGGTTCAAGCCGCACTGGACGCAGGCGGGCACGATAATGTGACCGTTATCGGAGTGCGTTTTTGCGAAGATTGATTCACCTATGGCTAAATAGAAAAAAAGCGAGGTTAGCAATATGAATTTAGTAGGCAGTGTTTTGGGAAATCGTTATGAAATATTAGAGGAAATCGGCAGCGGCGGTATGGCAATCGTGTACAAAGCGCGCTGCAACGTACTCAACCGTTATGTCGCTATCAAGGTGCTGCGCGCCGATTTGAAAGACGACGCGGAATTTGTGCGCCGTTTCAATATAGAGGCACAGGCGGCGGCAAGCCTGACCCACCCGAATATCGTTTCCATTTATGACGTGGGCAATGACGACGGTGTGCAGTATATTGTCATGGAATACGTCAAGGGGATTACCTTAAAACGCTACATAGATAAAAAAGAGAAACTGCCCTGGCGGGAGGCGGTCGGCTACGCCATGCAGATTTGCCGCGCTTTGGAAACAGCACATGCGCATAATATTATACATCGGGATATTAAACCGCAAAATATCATCATGGCAGAGGACGGTACACTAAAAGTAACAGATTTCGGCATTGCGCACGCAAGTTCCCAGGCGACAATGACCATCGGCAACAACGCAATCGGAACGGTACACTACCTCTCGCCCGAACAAGCGCGGGGCGGTTACACGGACGAACGTTCAGATATCTATTCGCTCGGCATTGTACTTTATGAAATGCTGACGGGACGCGTGCCTTTTGACAATGACAGTCCTGTTACCATTGCCATTAAGCACTTGCAGGAAAAGCCTGTCCCGCCGAGAGAATATAATATTACGATTCCCATGTCGCTGGAACAAAGCATTATGAAAGCGATTGCCAAAGAGCAGGCGCTCCGCTACCGCACAGCAGGAGATATGCTTGCCGACTTAAAGGGAATTTTGGAAAATCCGGAATACAGTTTAAACGAGGCGGTTTCGTCCGATGATTCTATTACCGAAACGCAGAAACTGCCCGACTTGAAAAATCGTCGGCATTATTCCGAAAATACGGAAGAGAATAACCATGAGGAACAGGAGGAGATACCCGTGCATGAACCAAAGCGCAAACCTTCCAAGAACAAGAAAAACGTTGTCTTAGACAAGAAGAAAGAGCGCCGCGTCGTTATTTTCGCAGTAATCGCGGCAGTAATCGTGATTGGTTTGATGGCATTCGCGTTTTTCTCGCTTTCCGGACTGGGAAGTGTGTTATCGCCCAAAAATGAAGTGGAAATTCCGCAATTGGTAGATAAAAATATTGACAATGTGCAAAAGCAATACAAGGATACCAGATTTAACATTGTAGAGGCTGAAACGGTTGCAAGCACCAAAGAAAAAGGAACGATTCTGACCCAAGACCCCGAGGCGAAAAAGAGAGTTTCTGTCGCGGACGAAAAGTCAGAAATTGTTATAAATGTTACTATCAGTAACGGTTCCAGCGAAATCAGACTAAAAGATTACACCAAATACACAGATGTCCGTTCAGCAGAAATTGATTTGAAAAGAGACGGGTTCCGTGTGAATACCGTTAAGGAATTCCACGATTCCATTCCGATTGACGCAATTATCCGTCAATCTCCCGCCGCTGATACCTTAATGGAAAAGGACGAAACAGTTACTCTGTATGTCAGCAAGGGACCGGAAAACGAGAGCGATACTAATTCTCCCTCTCCCAGCCCTTCCGATACATCTACAGCACCGCCAAGCCACAGTCCGTCTGTCTCGGCCTCACCTTCGCCTTCTCCTTCAGCGGAAGTACCTAAAAAAAGCGCGTATCTGACCATTCACGGTCCGAAAAACAAGGAAAGCGCACAAGTGCAAGTAACCGCAAACGGGAAAAGTATTTTTAATAAGCAAATGGCAAGCGGAACAAGTGAACTTCTCAAAATAGAGGGAACCTCTGCCACTGCGGAAGTTGAAATCTTTTATGACGGAGTTTCCGCACAAAAGCAGACAATTGATTTGAATTGATGAAAAACGAACCGCGTCAGGGCAAGACCTGCTCTGGCGCGGAATTTTTGGTCGGAAAGGCGGCGGTGTACGCGTATCATGGCTCACTTATATGATGGAATCATTTTAAAAGGAATCGGCGGATTTTATTATATTGACACTAAAAAAGGTGTGGTGGAATGTAAAGCGAGGGGTGTTTTTCGCAAAGACGGTATCTCGCCCTTGGTCGGCGACCATGTAACGGTTCTCACAGAAGAAAGCAACAGTCTGACCGGAACCATTGAGACAATTAAACCGAGACAAAACGCCTTGGTGCGTCCGCCGGTTGCCAATGTCACGCAAATCGCTGTTGTCATTGCCACCGCGCACCCGCGCCCGAACCTCCTTACCTTGGACAAGCTGATTGCCGAGGCGGAATATCAGAACATCAGGATTTTGCTCTGCCTGAATAAAACCGATTTAGACCGGGGAGAAGAATTGAAAAGTATCTACGAAACCGCCGGATTTGATGTATTGGATTTAAGCGCACTGACGAAGAAAAATGTTCACGAACTGAAAGAGCGTCTGAAAGATAATACCACCGTATTTGCCGGTAATTCCGGCGTAGGCAAATCCAGCCTGCTCAACTGCATCGTCGGAACAGATTCCTTCGAAACAGGCGCTGTCAGCGACAAGGTAGAGCGCGGCAAACATACCACCCGTCATTCGGAACTGGTGAAACTGGACAACGGCGGACTCATTATCGATACGCCGGGGTTCAGTTCCTTTGAATTACAGTTCACACAACCGGAAGAACTGTGCGAAGCGTTCCGTGAATTCCGAGCATATGAGGGGAACTGCCGCTTTCACGATTGCAGTCATACCGTAGAAAAAGGATGCGCGGTTTTGGAGGCGCTGCAAAGCGGAAAAATCTCCCCTTCCCGCCATCAAAGTTATGTACAGCTATATGAAAAATTAAAACAAATAAAGCCGTGGGAAAACAAATAATCTCCACACTATCGGCACAAAAGAAAGGAAAACACCCATGTCACAGCTAAAATTAGCCCCCTCTATCCTGTCCGCAGATATTTTGCACCTCGCTGACGATATTACCCGCGTGGAACAGGCAGGAGCAGACTACTTACATATCGATATTATGGACGGACATTTCGTGCCAAATCTCAGCTTTTCTCCTGCCGTTACAAAGGCGCTGCGCGGACACAGCAAGCTTTTTTTTGACGTTCACCTGATGATAGAAAATCCGAAAAAATACATTCCTCAGTTTGCGGAGGCAGGCGCAGACCTCATCACCGTCCACGCCGAGGCGGCAGACGATTTGAAAGAAATTGCGGATTTTATTCACGCGCAGGGGGGACAAGCAGGAATAGCAATAAAACCCGCCACTCCTCTTTCCGCAATCTTAGACCATGCGGCAAACTTTGACCTTATTCTGCTGATGACGGTTGAACCGGGGTTTGGCGGACAGGCTTATATAGAAAGCGTAAATCAAAAAATCAAGGATTTACGCGCCCATTGTGACCGTATAGGTTTGGATATTGACATCGAGGTAGACGGCGGTGTCACCGCGGAAAATATCACCATTCCTTACCACGCCGGCGCGAATGTTATCGTTGCGGGTTCCGCCATTTTCGGAGCGGAAGACCCGGCAAAAATTATGCAAAAAATGAGAGAGGCAGTACTGTGAAATGACGAAAGCATATATATTCTGTGCCGCTCCGATTGCGGATTACGGCTATCTGCGAAAACTTGATTTTGCAGACAGTCTGTTGATTTGCGCCGACGGCGGAATCCGCCATACAGACGCATTAGGGTTGACGCCACATATCTGGGTCGGCGACAGGGATTCCTGCAAGGTAGAAATTCCGCCGGCTGCCGAGACATATTTCTATCCGACAGACAAGGATTTTACTGATACAAATTTAGCGATTGACTGCGCACTGGAACGCGGATGCAAAGAAATTATTCTCATCGGCGCATTGGGCGGACGACTGGACCACGAATATTCCCACTACTGTCTGCTGAAATATATCTTGGAAAAGGGTGGACGCGGGACATTGCTGAACGAACATAACGAGATTACAATGACGCTCCCCTCCTCTTTCACCTTGCGCAAAGACGAAAAAAAGTACGTTTCTTTCCTGCCGTTTGGTGATACGGTTAAGGGATTATGTATCCGCGGTTTAAAGTATGAGGTGGAAAATTTCACCTTAAACAACAGCAGAGTGCAAGCGACTTGCAACGAGTTTGCGGAAAAAGACACCGCGCAAATCAGTTTCACAGAGGGCTGTCTGCTGATCATGCGCTGTGAGGACGAAAAATAAAAAGATTGGCTTGGAGAACATAAATAGACGTAGGCTCAGGGGAGAAAATACATGAACAAATTGAACTATCACATTGTCAGACTTCAGGATAAACCTGAATTAAAAGATATTGCGGCAAATTGGTTTCATCAAAAATGGAACTTTCCGCTTGAAGCATATATAGACAGTATGAATGATTGTTTGAGCGGACAAAAAACTGTTCCGCAATGGTATGTTGTACTCAATAAAGATAAAATAATAGCAGGACTAGGCGTAATCGAAAATGATTTTCATAACAGAAAGGATTTGACGCCGAATGTGTGCGCGGTATATGTGGAGACGGAACACCGTTGTCAAGGCATCGCGGGAAAAATGCTGCATTTTGTATGCGAGGATATGAAAAATAGGGGAATCAACACCCTATACCTTGTGACTGACCACACAGCCTTTTATGAACGCTATGGCTGGGAATTTTTATGTATGGTGCAGGGAGACAATGATACGGAAATGTCTCGAATGTATCGACACAAGAGCTGATTTTTGTTTGTAAGGAAAAACTGAAAGCCGCATAACGCAAAATGCGTTGTGCGGCTTTGCTCATGGCAGAACAATATGTGTTCCGCCGATTTCCATAAGATAATCGCCTGTCTTTAAAATTTCTGCCAAGGCAAAAGAATCTTTTGGCAAAATCTTAGCGCGGACAGCCGCCGCCCCCTCGTGCCCCCTGTTCGGGTGGTGAAAATCCGAACCGGCAACCGTTATTTTCCTTCCGTTTTCACCGGCATACTTTGCCGCCAAGGCAATCCGAGAATTATGCCCCGGGTGCAGATTTAAAGTTTCTATCCCATCTAAAAGACTCAGGTCAGCGAGTTCCATACCGTCGCGGAAAGGGTGCGCCTGCAAAAACACGCTCCTGTCCAATTCCACTTCCTGCCGAAACACGGCAAGCCCCGCGGGCAAATAGTCATACACGGTTTCCAGTATTTCTCTGTCCGCGCCATAGAGTAAGTAATCGTTCCTATTTTCTTCAAAGCGAATCTCCGCGCCGAGTAAAACTTGCAGTCCGCTGTTCTCCGCCGCACCGCAAGTCTCTTCATAATCTTTCAAATACCGTGCTACCGCCTCTTTCTTTGACAATCCTTCAAAAAGGTCAGAGCTGAAATGATTGGTAATTACAACCGCGTCATAGCCAAGGCGGCTGTATGTTTGCACCATTTCCTCCGGCAAAATCTGACTGCACGGACTGGCAGGTGAAGTATGCGCGTGCATCTCAATCCTGTATCGATACTGCACAAGTAACTGCTGTTTAATTTCTGACTGTGTCAATGTCATAAACACTCCTTAATGTCTAATCTTCCAAAAAGCCGTTTGCGCGCATACTGCACGTATCTCCTTCAGCAAAAATGATATGGTCTTTTAAAATAAGATCTATGCTTTTCAAAGCGCTCTGGATTTGCCGCGTCACATGAATGTCCGCATATGACGGCTCGCATAAGCCGCCCGGATGATTGTGCGCCAACACTACGGAATAAGCGCTGTTTGCCAGCGCAGTCTTTAATACGTGCTGTGTATAAATCGGCGACTCGTCCAATGTTCCCTCTGAAAGCTGGTCGAAACAAATCACCCGATTTTGAGAGTTCAGCGAAATCATGATACAGGTTTCCACCGCTTTGTCATAAAACAGCGTTTTCGCGTATTCACAAATATCCTCCGTTGTACCCAACACCGGATTGATACCAAACATACTGCGCTGAACAATGCCGAGAATCGCTTTCTGCATATGCAGAAAACGAGCGACTGCTGTACCCACGCCTTTCACTTTTGTCAATTCCGTCTCATTCGCGGACAGCACTCCCGCAATGGACTTGAACCGTTTCAGCAAGTCATGCGCTATCTCGTTAGTATTCGCGCGGGGAATGACCGCGAATAGCATTACTTCAAGCTGTTCATGCTCCGGCAGATACTCCAGCCCCGCCTTGCGAATCTTTTCGTCCATACGGGAACGGTGATTTTCATGAGGATTTTCCGCCATAATCGCAACCTTCCTTTCCGTGCAAATAAAACCGCTTTAAAAATTGTTCCGCATACAACTGCACGGCAGACATCGTGTAAGTGAAACCACACAAGTCTGCCGCGATAAGTATATTTTTGCAAATTTATTTTGCCGCAGTACGGCTGCCCGGTTTTACCAATGGCGCGCCGGTCTTGCAAATCGGACATTCTTCCGCCTCATAAGAGGTAATATCCATGGAAAACGCACTCTTATACGGCACGCCGAAATCAATCTTGCCGCCCGTTCTGTCCACAATAGAGCCAATCCCCGCTATAACGCCGCCATGCGCCTTGACAACCTCCATGACCTCTTTTACACTTCCGCCGGTCGTGACAACGTCCTCCACAATCAGCACCCTTTGTCCCGGCTCAATCGTAAAACCGCGGCGCAGGGTCATAGCGCCGTTCTCACGCTCCGCGAATATATTCTTCACACCGAGTTGTTTGCCAACCTCGTAAGACATCTGAATCGCGCCAATTGCCGGTCCGATAACCAATTCAATGTTATCGTCCTTGTATTGTTCTACCAATTCCGCGCAAAGCGGAACACTGTACTTTGCGTCCTGAAAAATTTTCGCGCACTGCATATATTTGTCACTGTGGCGACCGGAGGTCAGAAGAAAATGTCCCTCCAACAACACCTGTGCCTCTTTCAGCATCTCAATAATTTCCTGATTTGTCATAGTAATCGCTCCTTCAAATTTATTTTATTACATTCCGTTCATTTGCACCGCGCCAACAATCTCGTTAATATCCGCAATATTATGCTCCGTCAAATATTGCTCGATTTCGTCACGCACTTTCACCCACGCCATCGGGTCAACAAAACCCGCCGTACCGACCGCAACCGCATTTGCGCCCGCAAGGAAAAATTCAATCGCGTCCTTGCCGCTTGAAATTCCTCCCATGCCGATAATCGGAAGTTTAACCGCCTGCCGCACCTGATAAACCATGCGTACGGCAACAGGCTTTACCGCAGGGCCTGACAAGCCGCCCATATTATTATGCAAAATCGGCTTGCGGGTTTCGACATCAATGCGCATACCAAGCAGCGTGTTAATCAGTGACAGCGCGTCTGCGCCGCCCGCCTCTGCCGCCCGCGCCATTTCAGCAATATCTGTCACGTTAGGCGACAGCTTAACAATCAACGGCACTTTTGCCACGGCTTTGACGCGCTGCGTAATTTCCTCCACACTTTTTGCGTTTGTGCCGAACGCCATTCCTCCCGCCTTAACATTAGGACAAGAGATGTTAAGTTCCAGCATATCCACCTGATTGCCGAGCAGTTCCGCCACAGCGACATAATCTTCTATCGTTGTACCGCAGATATTGGCAATCAGTTTGGTATCATATTTACGCAGACGCGGCAATTCAAACTTTATAAACATGTCCGCGCCCGGGTTCTGCAAACCTACGCTGTTTAAAATACCGCGCGGTGTCTCCGCGATACGTGGAGACTGATTACCCATGCGACGTTCCACGGACAGAGATTTCAAACAAACCGCGCCGAGTTCATTCAGGTCAAAAAATTCACCGTATTCTTTGCCGAATCCAAAGGTACCCGAAGCGGTAGTAACGGGATTTTTCCATTCCACTCCCGCAATGTTGACACTCATGTTTGGTTTTGTCATTCCCACTCCACATCCTTTGCATAAAAAATCGGACCGTCCTTGCACACGCGTGCACGCGTTCCCGCCACATTACAGGTACAGGTCACGCACGCGCCTACGCCGCAGCCCATGCGCTCCTCCATAGAGACCTGCGCGGGAATATCGTACTGTTTCGCCACGTCCGCCACAATCTTCATCATCATCTTGGGACCGCAGGTATAGATTGCGTTGACAGTATTATTCTCCGCAATATTTTTTAAAATATCGGTGACATATCCGTGATAACCACACGTTCCGTCATCGGTAGCTATAAACAGGTTTTTGCAGTGCTTCACAAAATCGTTGGCAAGCACCACGGAAGATTCTGTGCGAAACCCCAACAGTGCCGTCGCTTTCCCCTCCAGTGACTTGGCAAGCTGCAACAGCGGAAACACGCCGATTCCGCCGCCAATCAATAAAATGGTTCCGCTCTCAGCCAAATCCGTTTTAAATCCCCGTCCCAGAGGACCCAAAACATCAATCATTTCTCCTGTTTTTTTCTGCGAAAGCTCCTTGGTTCCTTCCCCGCGTACCTCGAAAATAAAACGGACAAGTTCTCCGTCCATTGTCTCGCAAATACTGATGGGACGGCGCAGATAGGTGTCACCACCGCACAGGACATGAACAAACTGTCCCGCCACAGCCTTTTGCGCAATTTCCGGCGCTTTGATAATAAAATCAAAAAGGTTTGGCGCTAACTCATTTTTATAAATTAAAGCAGCATTCATATACGAACACCCTCCTTTTTCTGTTTCCTACAACGCGGATAAAATATCATCGCGCATCCGAATTGCCTCCGCACGCGCCGCGGACTGCAAATCTCCGCCGTTCTTCTGATACGCGCACATAATAGAACGCGAGGCGTTGACAATCGCTCCCAGTCCGTCCGCGTTAAAACTGCGCGCGACATCTTTTGCCGTACCGCCCTGCGCACCGTAACCGGGAACAAGGAAATAGGTCTTTGGCAGAATTTTGCGGATTGCCTCCGCCTGCTCCGGATAAGTCGCTCCCACAACAGCGCCTACATTGCTGTAACCACTGCCGCCAACGCTTTCCGCACCCCAGCCGGATACCAGCTCCGCCATTTTCTCATAAATATGTTTTCCCTCAACCGTAATATCCTGCAATTCACCGGAGGATTTGTTTGAGGTTTTCACCAAAACAAAGATGCTCTTTCCGTTCGCCTTGCACTCCTCCACAAAGGGCTGTACTCCGTCAGTTCCCAAATAAGGATTGACCGTCAGACTATCCGCACCGAACATAGGCGCTTGCACCGAATCGGAAATTTTAGTGTCTCCCAAATACGCCTTGGCGTAAGCCTCAGAAGTTGCGCCAATGTCGCCGCGCTTGGCGTCGCAAATGACATACATTCCCTTTGATTTGGCATAATCAATCGTGTCATGCAGGCACTTAACCCCCTGCCACCCATACATCTCATAATACGCGGACTGCGGCTTGACCGCCGGAACAATATCGTACAGCGCGTCAATTAACGCCTTGTTAAACGCAAAGATTGCCGCTGCCGCGCCCTCCGCCGTTTCACCAAACTCGGCAAACGCTTTCGCTTTCATCTCCTGCGGAATATAATCCAGTTTCGGGTCAAGTCCCGCCACGGTCGGATTCCCCTTTTCCTTTATCTTTTGTATCAGTGTATCAATCATAATTACAACCTTTCCTTTCTCTATGCTTACAGACCCAACCTCAGTCTGAAAGAAAATCATTCAGACATTCCCTTAAACACAATTTTTCCATCCATAATTGTATATTTCACTTTTCCATATAATTTCATACCGTCATACGGCGCGTTTTTGCTCTTAGATGCAAATGCGGACACATCAACGGTATATTCCTCATTCGGGTCAAAAATTACCACATCGGCAACCGCTCCCGCCGAGAGTTCCCCCGCCGAAACTCCTATGATTTCCGCCGGACGGACAGACATTTTTTCAATCAACTGCGCAAGGGTCAGTTTCCCCGTTTTAACCAATTTTGTAATACCGAGAGAAAGCGAGGTTTCCAATCCGAGAATTCCGTTTAACGCCTGTTCAAACTCCACATTTTTTTCATCAATATGATGCGGCGCATGGTCAGTAGCAATCGTGTCTATCGTACCGTCTGCCAACCCTTCTATGACGGCATTCACATCATCTGCGTCACGCAAGGGCGGATTCATTTTCGCGTTCGTATCAAATCCCTGCACTGCCTCCTCCGTCAAGGAAAAATAATGCGGCGCAGTCTCGCAGGTAATCTTTGCCCCTCTCTTTTTCGCCTGCCGAATACAGTCAATCGAGTTGCGGGTGCTGACGTGGCAGACGTGCAAATGCGCGCCTGCTTCCTCCGCAATCAAAACGTCACGCGCCACCGCAACGCTTTCCGCCGCTTTCGGAATCCCACGCAAACCAAGCTGCGTAGAGACAATTCCCTCATTCATACTGCCACCGTCTACCAAATCCAAATCTTCACTATGAGACAGAACCGGAAGGTCAAACATTTTGGCGTATTCCAACGCTTTGCGCATCAAGCCGGACGTCATAACCGGTCTGCCGTCATCCGTCACACCGACTGCCCCCGCCTGCTTCAGTTCCGCCATTTCGGAAAGTTCTTCGCTTTTCATGCCTTTGGTAATACAGCCTGTCGTATAGACATGTGTCAATCCGACTGCTTTCCCTTTATCGGTCACATATTTCACCATCGCCGCGTTATCAATCACAGGAGACGTATTTGGCATACAAACCACGCTCGTCACTCCGCCCCGTGCCGCCGCGCGGCTGCCGGTCTCAATATCCTCTTTATATTCATAACCCGGGTCGCGGAAATGCACGTGTAAATCTACCAAACCGGGGGCAACGGTCAGCCCCGCCGCGTCAATAACCTGTGCACCGTCTGTCGGAATATTCTGCGCAACAGCGGCAATTTTTCCGTCCTCAATCAGAATATCAGTCCTCTGCTCTATCTTATTTTTAGGGTCAATCAGCATACCGCCTTGAATCAAAAGTTTCATCACATTTTCCTTCTTTCCTAATCACAGCATTTGATTGGCAAGCATATCCAGCACCGCCATGCGTACCGCCACACCGTTTGTCACCTGTTCCCGAATCAGAGACTGACCACCGTCAATCACCTCCGCGCTCAGTTCCACTCCGCGGTTGACCGGTCCGGGGTGCAAAACAATCGCGTCCGGTTTGGCAAGTTTTAAACGTTTTGCGTCAACGCCAAAGAATCCTGAATATTCCCGCACAGACGGGAACAGTCCTTTCTTCTGACGTTCTAATTGAATACGCAATCCCATGACAACATCCGCGTCTTTGATTGCGTCCTCTACATCATAGTATACCCTTGCGCCCATCTTTTCAATCTGCGCGGGCATCAAAGTAGACGGCCCGCCAAACACAACCTCAGCCCCCATTTTTTGCAGTCCGTACAGATTACTGCGCGCCACACGGCTGTGTTTCACATCGCCGATAATCGCTACCTTCAATCCGTCAATATGCCCCTTGCTCTCCACAATCGTCATCATATCCAAAAACGCCTGCGTGGGATGCTCATTCATACCATCTCCGGCATTGACAACGCCGGCGCGCGCGTTCCGCGCCGCAAGTTCCGCCGCGCCTGACGCGCTGTGGCGCATAATAATAATATCCGCCGCCATTTGGTCTATCGTCTGCACCGTGTCAATCAGAGATTCTCCTTTGGCAACACTGCTGCCGGAGGCAGTAATATTCGCCGCCGCCGCGCCGAGATACTTTGCCGCCAATTCAAACGACAAACGCGTGCGCGTACTGTTCTCGTAAAACAATGTAATAATTGATTTTCCACTCAGGTTCGGTGCTTTTTTGCAGTCCTGACGGAGAATTTTTTTCATTTCAAAGGCATGATTCAAGATAGCTTGTATCGTGTCCGCCGATAAATGCTTTAATCCCAGTAAGTCTTTCATATGTTTTCCCCCAGACTGCGAAAAATCCCGCATATATATACAAATCCATATAAATTATACCCGAATTTTACAGGAATGTCTATAAATTTCTCAAAATTTTCAAAACTTTTTCAAAATATTGGGGCAATTCGGCGGAAAATTCCATATACTCGCCGCTGACAGGATGAACAAATCCCACTTTATACGCGTGTAAAAGCTGTCCCCGCAAATTAAATTCTTCTTTTTTCACTCCATAGGTCTTATCGCCGACAATCGGGTGTCCGTTCTGCGACATATGAACACGAATTTGATGCGTGCGTCCGGTTTCCAAACGGCATTCTATGTGTGTAAAACGTCCGAACCGTTCCAACACGCGGTAATGCGTTACTGCGTCTCTTGCGTGAACGGTGGTAATCGTCATTTTCTTGCGGTCAGTAGGGTGTCTGCCGATGGGCGCGTCTATCGTGCCGTCCTCCTCTTTAAAATTGCCGTGAACCAACGCCTGATACGCGCGCGTCAGACTGTGCGCCTTAATCTGCTCTGCCAACCCTTGATGCGTGCGGTCGGTTTTTGCAACCAACAGTAAACCGCTGGTGTCTTTGTCTATCCGATGCAGAATGCCGGGACGTTTTTCTCCGTTAATACCCGAAAGACTGTCGCCGCAATAAGCCATCAAAGCGTTCACCAGTGTACCGCTGTAATTGCCCGCCGCCGGATGTACCACCATTCCCTGCGGCTTATTAACAACCAACATCTCATCATCTTCGTAGACAATGTCCAAGGGAATCTCCTCTGCCTTAATGTCAAGTTCCTGCGGTGGTTCGACATTCAGTACGATTTCATCTCCCGACCGCAGTTTATAATTCACTTTGACTGCGCCGCCGTTGACCAAAAGCTGTCCGCTTTCCGCTATCTTTTGTATGCGGGAACGGGTAAAGTCCTCCAACAATTCCGCCAAGAGCTTGTCCACTCGCGTTCCCGCCTGCTCCTCATTTACTGCAAAACGGTATTGTGTCATTGCTTTTTATTCCTTTCAAAAAGTTTGTCCAGTGTGCCGTCCTTATCCCAAAATACAAAGTATATTCCCGCTAAAATCACGCCCACACAGACGCAAATATCCGCAATATTAAACACGGGGAAATGAATCAAACGGAAATCAAACATATCCACTACAAATCCACGGCAAACACGGTCAATCAAATTGCCGATCGCGCCGCCGCACACCAGCGCACCGCAAATCAAAAACATTTTATTGCGAAACTTTTTAATATATACAACATATACAAGCAGGAAAACCACAGCAAGCGTCAGCACAATAAAAATCCATCGTTGATTTTGAAAAATTCCAAACGCCGCACCGCGATTTTCCACATAGGTCAAATGAAAGATTCCATCTAACAACGGTACCGTCTCCACCGCCCGTAAATATTGCAGCACCGCCGCTTTACTTAATTGGTCAGCAACAATCGCCAAAATAGTAATTATAAAAAATAGCATCCTACCACTCCTTAAAAATATCTATAAAATAAGGTTTATTTACAAAAACGAAGCTGCCGCGCCGCGGCAACCCCGTTCTGATTTTCTATTTCAAACATATGCTTTTAAAGTTGAAACGGTTCTTCCCCATCGCCCAGCGCGCCCGGAATGCGGCTGCCCTCACTCGGCAATGGCTCTGCCGCAGGTTCCACAATAGGTTTCGCAGTAGGAACCACTTTCGTCTTTTCTTCTTCCACGGCAACATATTCGCCGTTCTCATTCAACTCAATTTTCGGAAGTTCCCGCGTAATACGCTCCAAATCCTCTAAAATTGCCGGAATGTCCGCGCGTTCTTCTTTCGTCGGTTCCGGCGCGTTCGCCGCGTCGGCAATTGTCTGCTCGGTATGTTCCAGTTTTTCCTCTACCTCGGACTCAATTTCGGAAAAATTCTTGACAATATCCAACTGAGAATTCAGCAAAGAGACAATTTTCGCACGGAACACCTCTACACTGCGCTTCATTTCCTCATACTCGTAGCTGATACGAGTTACTTCATGCCCTGCGTCAGCAATCAACTGATTCGCCTTATGTTCCGCCTCGCGAATGATATTATCTGCCTTGGCGTACGCGTTTTTCTTTACTTCTTCGCCCACGCTCTGCGCAACAACCAGCGCATTCTGCATGGTTTCCTCCATGGATTTATATTGCTTAATCGCCTCGGTCAGCATTTCAATGCGGTCTTTTGCCGCCAAATATTCCTTATAATAATGCTCGTAATTCTGGCTGACCGCGCGGATAAACTCCTCAACTTCTTCCACGCAGTAACCTCTTAACTCACGTCTGAACTTTTTATTCTCTATTTCAAGCGGTGTAAGCATATATAAATCCCCCTTTTGTTTATTTCGAAAATATCATAAGCGGAATATACGTTCCCGCCCCGTATTACACATATTTTTCCAAACGAATATGAGTCCTGTCCTTTCTCGTTTTACCACCCACGGCGGCAAGTCTCACTCGCCCAAATCCCCGAATGGACAGCATGTCGCCCTCTTTCAGCGCCTTTGAAACATTCTCCTCCGGCTCCCAGTTGAGCATCACCCGCCCGCTGCGCAGCCATTCCACAGCCTTACTGCGTGAGGTATTAAGTGCAAGCGAAAGCACATTGTCCAGCCGCAGAGAAGATACCGTCCCCTCTATCGCCTGAATTTTCTTTTCGGGAACTTCTATCTCAGACAGAGGCATTTCCGTTATCTGAACGCCCGCACTGCCTATCTTGGTAAGGTTTAATAGAATATAAGGAGCAATTTCCGCTAAGACAAATACATAACATTTACTGCCCGCGGGCAAAATATCCCCGATTTTTTCCCGTTTCAGTCCCAACCCCAATAAACTGCCCAAATAATCACGGTGGTTGAGACGTTCCAAGTCTCTGCCTTCTATCAAAAGAACAGCAATCGGCAGTTCTCCAAAATCCTCTAAATTAAAATCTGCAGGGTAACACAATAAAACACTGCGCTCAAATTCCTCGTGCCCTCCGTAGAATTCGGTTTTAACATCACGCGGCGCTTTCAAATTGCGTTGCAAAACAATCCGCTCATGCGGACTTAAAAATCCGGAATGTTTGAGCGTGTACTGTCGCTGCGCCATATCCAGCAAGTCCTCCGCGCGGGAAATGAGCTGCTTATCTTCAATAGCAACCGACATTCCTTAGGAATTCCAAGGGAAAATCCCTTTGTTTCTGAGTTCGTCCTTAAAATCACCCATAATGCCGACATTATACGGCGCAATCAGGAAGATACCGTTTGCAACTTTCTGAATATTGCCGTCCAACGCAAAAACAGCACCGCTCAAAAAATCAACGATTCTGCGCGCGACTTCTTTTTCCACAGATTCCAAGTTCATAACAACCGGTTTTTTACTCTTTAAATGATTGGCAATATCGCGTGCCTCCTCAAAACTTTCCGGCTGCATCACAACCAATTTCAACTGTGCGGTTGTGTGAATCTTTACTACCTTGTTGCGCTTGCCGGACGAGGTCTCATAATCCTCGTCAAAATCATTGTAACTCTGACGGCTGCTCTGCTTAGGCGCAGCATAAGTGTCCTGAAAATCATCCTCGTAATTCATGTCATCTATGTAACCGTCTTCGTCCTCTTCTGTACCGACACCGATAAAATTCAACAATTTGTTCGCAAAACTCATATCAGAAATCCTCCTACAAATTTTTATATGAAAATTTAATTATATACGTTTTCCAAAAATTCCGCTGCCTACCCGCACCATCGTCGCGCCTTCCTCCACGGCAATTTCAAAATCACCCGACATTCCCATAGAAAGCTCTGTCATCTCAATGCGGCTTAGTTCCGCTCCCGCGATTTCCCGCGATAGTTTTCGCAAACCGGAAAACACCGCACGCAACTGCTTCTCTTCCGCACCGAGAGGCGCCATAGTCATTAAACCTTTTACCTGTAAATGCTCCAAGGTATTCAAAAAAGTACAAAATTCCAAACATTCCTCCGGCGCAATGCCAAATTTACTCTCCTCACCGGAAACATTGACCTGTATCAACACCTGCTGAACCTTATCGATTGCGGCGGCACGTTTTTCAATCTCCTTTGCCAGCTCCACGCTGTCCAGGGAGTGAATCATCTCTACCTTGTCAATAATATATTTTACCTTATTGGTTTGCAGATGCCCGATTAAATGAAATGGAATTTCACGCGGCAGTTGCTCAAATTTTTCCAAGACTTCCTGCACACGATTTTCACCCAAAGTTTTTGCCCCTGCGGAAATCGCCTCGCCAATTCTGCCGCAGTCCACAGTCTTAGTGACGGTAATCAGTCTGATATCCTCAACCGAGCGACCACTGCGGCGTGCCGCGTCCGAAATACGCTGCTCAATTGATTTTAAATTACCCGCAATCGCGCCCATGGTTCCGCCGCCTTTCCGCACTCATTTGCCACTCTATCTCAGTTTCTTTCCGTCCTCCAACCCGTCTGCCTTGACAATCGCCTCATCGTATAACTTTAATGCATTATTTTCCGACTGCACCGCACTCACCACAGCCCAATCGCTATTGTTATGCAGTAATTCTACGGGCACAAACTTCGCCGCATCACCGCGCAGAACATATACACCCTTTTTTCCATCCTTCACTCTGATGCACTGTGCCGGAAGCTTCAAGCCCTCATACTTCTTTTTTATAATCTCCACATTCGCCTTAGAGGTAGAATAAACGGACTCCACATACCCTTTTGACTGAACCGCCAAAATAGCTTGTCCATCCTTAACGTTTGAAATTGACAGCACCGTGGCGCTGACTAACTCGTCCGTTCGGTCAAAAAAACGCAGACTGACGCTTTCGCCCTCACGAAACCGTTCCGCCTCATCTGCCGAAACCTTTGCCGCAAAATACCATTCGGAATTGTTCACAATTTTACAGGCGGGCTGTCCCTCGGTAATATCTGTTTTATATTGCACGGTCTGTTTATCTAATTCATCAAAATATGCTGTGTCGGCCGCAGTTAACTTTGCCGGTGTCAAATATTCCTCCATCCCGTCTATTCGGGAAGTAAACACGCCCGGACGCGGCGCCGTCAAATATACGCGATCCACATGATTGGCACTTTCAATCGCCGCTTTTTCTGTCTTTAATTGCGCTAATACCACAGTATCCGCCTCTTTTTCGCCTGTCACCGTACGCTTTTTGTCAATCAGGCGGTTAATTTCCTCTTTCGCAGCGGAAATCGCCTCCCATTGGTTACGGTAAGACGCACGTGGAAGAGACTTTGTCTCAGTAGCAATCTGCTGTTCAATTCTGACTGTATCATTCGCATATACATCTTTTTGCGCTGTATATTTTTCCAAGCGCTCAATCTCGGCAGTAATTTTTTTCAACTGCTCATTCGCCGCAGTGTCAATTTGATTTTGATAAATGGATGCCACTCGTTCTCCTTGAGATACCCGTTCTTCTTCAGCGACTTCACATTCCAACATACCGCTTTTCGGCGCGGCAATCACTGTTTGGTCACGGAAAATATATCCGTCTGTAGTAATGAACTCCTCCAAATATCCGTTTTGGACATTATACGAAGTGTAAGACGAGCCAAAATAACCAATAATGAAATTCATACTCAGATATGCAAAGATAAACAGACACAAAAGCTTTAAAAATATGCTTTTGCGGTTTTTCTTCGCCTTCCGTTTTTCATACGGTTCTTTCGGGGCTTTCATCAAAATGCTTCTCCTCTTAATTATTCGTCAATGATAATCCTACAGCAAACATATATACTTCATTATAACAAACTTTTCAGTATTGAAAAGCATTGTGTACAACTTGTTGTAAAACTGTAATCATTCTGTAACATTAGCCAGTGGATATCGGGATTTCTTTTAAACCATGTCAGCTGCCGCTTTGCATATCGGCGGCTCTCCTGCTTAATCAGTTCCACCGCCTCCTCCAAGGCGCACTCCCCGTCCAGATACCGCAGTAGTTCTTTATATCCGATTGCCTGCATGGCGGTACTTTGCGTGCTCACGCCGAGCGCACGCAAAGTCTTCACCTCGTCCAAAAGCCCCCGCTCCATCATCAAGTCTACCCGCCGATTGATACGGTCATACAACAGTTCGCGCGGCATATTCAACCCAAACCACACCGCGTCGTACACCGGCGCTTTTATAGATTCCAAATTACACTGCGTAAAGGTCTTTCCTGTCGTTTGGAATACCTCCATGGCGCGAATCACCCGCCGCACATTGTTCGGATGAATCTTCTCCGCCGCCTGCGGGTCAATTTCCGCCAAAAGGCGATGCAAGTATTCGTTCCCGCGCTCCTGCGCAATCTTTTCCAATTCTGCCCGATACGCGGCGTCGGTGTCAGTTTTTTCAAACTCGGTATCTTTTACCACATGGTCGATATATAACCCCGTGCCGCCAACCAAGACGGGCAGTTTCCCTCTGCGGTGAATATCGTCAATGCACCCGCGGGCGTCACGGACAAAACTCGCCACATCATACTTTTGCTCAGGCGGCAGAAAATCAATCATATGATGCGGTATCCCCTGCCGTTCCTCCACAGTAGGTTTCGCCGTACCGATATCCATAAGCTTATAAATCTGCATGGAATCGCCGGACACGATTTCCCCGCCGAACTGCTTGGCAACTTCTATAGAAAGCGCCGTTTTGCCCGACGCGGTAGGTCCGACAATTACAACTATCCGTTTCATTCCGTCCCGCTCCTTATCCTCAATCACCTATTGTAACACATGATAAGCGCAAAATTTGGCGAAACCTCTTGCAGATTCCGCCAAATATTTGACCTCTTATTATACAATTCGTTTAAACATTTTTTCCAAATCCTTTTTACTAAAGGAAAGTTTAATCGGTCTGCCGTGCGGACAGGTATTGATACCCGCCGCCTCCAACTCGTTCAGCTTATCCGCCAAATCTGTCATTTCCTCCGCGGTCAGCCTTTTATTCGCCTTAATGGCATACTTGCAGGAAATCATATCAAGCATCTTTTCTTCCTTTTCCGTCAAGGTGATACTTCTCCCCTCCTGCAAGGTCTCTAAAATTCCGGTCAGCAAGTCCTTGATTTCCGCCTCCTCCGTCAAAACAGGCGCTTGACGAACAATGACGGAACTGCCGCCGAATTCCTCAAATTCAAATCCCAGTCTTTCCAACGTTTCTTTCTGCTCCTGCGCGGTTACAAGCTCATTCGCGCTGAGTGCGACAACAACAGGTGTCAGCAGAACCTGCCCAAAGCGTCGGTTTTGCTGATAATCCTGTCTCAGCCGTTCAAAGCGCAGCCGTTCATGCGCGGCGTGCTGGTCAACTAACAGCATTTCGTCTCCCTGCTGCAAAATCACATAGGTGTCAAACACCTGTCCCACCACGCGGCAGGGCGGCACAGAGACGGACTGCTCCTCTCCGAGTTCCAGTTCCTCCTGTACGACAGACTGCGTTTCATTCCTGACAGGGCGTTCAAAAGCGGATGCCGCTTCTTCACGCACAGGCTCTGTTTGCGGAATTTCAACAATATTTTCCGACACATGATTCTCCGACTGCGGCACAGACGAAATTTGCGCCTCCTCGTCCAAAATTTCAAACGCGCGATTCCACTCCTGCTTTTCTACCGGAGCGTGCAAAGTCAAAGACGCTTTTTTTTCGCTCGGCGCGGTATAATCCAAATATTCGGAAATGACCTCCGCATTTGGCTTTTCCTCTCGTTTATCCGACGTCCTGCTCCCGCCACTCGCCGCAAAGTAACTTTTTTTCTCCACCGAACCGCTTTTATCCACGCCGCTCGCGTCCTCCACCGTTTCAATATCACGCAAAGGCTGCGGCACGTGCTGACGGCTGTACAGCGCATTTTTCGCGGCGTGATACAAAAAATCATACAACCGCTTTTCGTTTGCAAACTTAACCTCCGTTTTCGCAGGGTGCACATTGACGTCCACAAAATGAGGTTCCATATGAATATTCAAAATAAAAAACGGGAACTTTCCCACCATCATGGCATTGCGGTAAGCGTCCTCCACCACCTTGGCAATCACATGATTTTTGATATACCGACCGTTGACCAAAACGGTCTGGCGGGTGCGGTTGCCCCGCGCCAAATCCGGCGTACCCAAAACTCCGGTAACACGCAACCCGTCCTCGGAATAGTCCAGCTCAATCAAATTTTTCGCGTACTCCAATCCGTAAATTTTGAGTACCACATTTTTCAGTTGTCCGTCTCCGAGGGTGGAAAACACTTCTTTTCCATCACAAATGTACTGAAAGGCAATATCCGGACGGGAAAACGAGATTCTGCCTAACAAGTCGGAAACATATCCCGCCTCTGTCGCATCTTTCTTCAAAAATTTCATGCGGGCGGGAACATTTTCAAACAAGCGGTGTACTATCATCGTGGTTCCATCCGTGCACGCCATTTCTTCGCACGGCTCCGCGACGCCGTGTACCATTTTGAGATACGCGCCCTCCTGCGCGTCCTTGGTCTTTGTGATAACCTCCACAGTCGCAACGGCGCAAATGCTTGCCAACGCCTCGCCGCGAAATCCCATGGTTCCCAACTGATCCAAATCTTCAATCTCGCGCAGTTTGCTGGTCGCGTGGCGCAAAAACGCAGTTTCTACCTCATCGGCAGGAATCCCGCATCCGTTATCCGTCACGCGTATATATTCCACGCCGCCCGATTTAATTTCCACCGCAATGCGGGTCGCACCTGCGTCCATTGCGTTTTCTACCAATTCCTTCACAACAGCGGAAGGACGTTCCGCCACTTCGCCCGCCGCGATTTTGTCCGCAACCTGCTGCGGAAGTACTTGTATATTCGGCATTGTCCGCCCTCCTGACATAATTGCTATTCCGCCTTTGCCTTCGCCTGTAAATCAAATAATTTTGTCAGCGCCTCTACCGGCGTCATGCTGTTCAAGTCCAAACTTCGTAATTCCGCCGCGAAATCGTATCCAGTAGATAAAAAGTTCAACTGTTCCTCTTGCTCCGCCTGAACCTGCTTTGCTCGCGCGCTTTTTTTCACCTCCGGCGTACTGCCGTCCCGCGCGTCCAAAGTTTTCAAAATCTTCTTGGCGCGGGTGATGACCTCTTTCTTCACCCCTGCCAGCGCGGCAACTTCAACACCGTAGCTTTCGTCCGCGCCGCCGCGGATAATCTTGCGCAAAAAGGTAATTTCATCGCCGTTCTTCTTTACGGCAATACAATAATTCTTCACCCCACGCATCAAGTCCTCCAGTTCGGTCAATTCGTGATAGTGCGTGGCAAACAGCGTCTTTGCGCCGCATTTCTTTTTGTCCGCCAAATACTCCACAACCGCCCACGCAATACTCAAACCGTCAAAGGTACTCGTGCCGCGTCCGATTTCATCTAAAATTACCAAGCTCTTTTTGGTCGCGTTATCCAAAATGTACGCAACCTCACTCATCTCCACCATAAAGGTACTCTGTCCGGCGGTCAAATCGTCTGACGCACCCACGCGGGTAAAGATTTTGTCCACCACGCCAAGTTCCGCATGGGAGGCGGGAACAAAACTGCCCATTTGCGCCATCAGCACAATCAGCGCCACCTGCCGCATATAGGTGGATTTACCCGCCATATTCGGTCCGGTGATAATAGAAATCACGTTTTCCTTATCGTCCAACTCCGCGTCATTCGGAATAAAGATACCGTTTTTGTCCAACTGTTCAATAACAGGATGCCGCCCATCCTTAATCTGAATGGTATTGGAAAGATTCATTATCGGCATGGTATAACCGTTTCGTTCCGCGACAACGGCAAATGAACACAAAACATCAACCAACGCAATCTGCTGTGCGGTTTTTAAAATACGGTCAATCTCTCCCGCCGCCGTATCGCGCACACCGCAAAACAGCTGATATTCCAAATCGCAAATCTTGCTTTCCGCCTCGACAATCTGCTGTTCCACCTCTTTGATTTCCGGCGTAATATAGCGCTCACAGTTGGAAAGCGTCTGTTTGCGCACAAAATAGTCGGGAACCATGTCCGAATTCGCCTTGCTGACCTCTAAATAATAGCCGAATACCCGGTTGTAACCCACCTTAATATTTTTAATGCCGGTTTTCTCTTTCTCCTGTTCCGCAAAATTGTTTATCCAGGTAGTTCCGTCCTGAATCAAACTGCGGTAGCGGTCTACGTCCGCGTGATAACCGGAGCGAATCAACTTTCCCTCACGCAGAGTAATCGGAGCGTCGGGACTGATTGCGTCCGCAATTAATTTTTGTAAATCGGATAAATCATCCATCTCCTCCCGCACCTGACGGAGTAATCCCGAGGAACAGGGGGCAAGCAGCGCAATCAACTGCGGAATATGCTCAAAAGACGCGCCGAGCGCCAGCAAGTCACGGCAATTCGCGGTTTTATACGCAATTCGCCCTATCAACCGTTCAATATCCTGAATACCGCGCAGTTGTTCCGCAATCTCCTCCCGCAAGATAGGGTTGGAAAGCAATTCCTGCACAGCTAAATGCCGATTTTGAATTTTCGCGCAGTTCACTAACGGCATAGTAATCCATTTGCGCAGTAGACGTCCGCCCATGGAGGTTTTGGTCGCGTTTAACACGGAAAACAAACTGCCTTTCGCTTTTTTATCCCGCATGGTTTCCAAAAGTTCCAAATTGCGCATACTGTAAATGTCCAGTTCCATATACTGCTGCTGACCCGAAACCTCTAACATACGCAGATTGGAAAGCTCGGTTTTCTGAGTTTCTTTTAAGTAGCTGAGCAATCCGCCCAGACTCGCCCTGCCGACGGGCAAATCCGCAATACCCAGTTCGTCAAAATCTCCGCCGAACTGTTTTTTCACCACTTCGTCCGCTTCGCTTTGCTCAAACGCCCACTGATAAAAATTATGTACCGTACTGCCAAACCGCTCCGCAATCTGCTCCGTCAGCTTGGAATCCTCATATGCCCGAAGATTGCAAATCACCTCGCTGGGCGCGTAGCGCAGCAGTTCATTCAAAATTTGCAGATGCGTACTTGCGGGCGGCAGTTCAGACATCACCAGCGCCCCTGTCGTAATATCCACAAAAGAAAGCCCGATTCCGCTCTCGTCCATACAAATGCTCGCCAGATAATTATTCTTTTTATCGTCCAGCGCGGCAGCGTCCAAAATTGTACCGGGCGTCACCACGCGAATAACCTCGCGCTCTACAATCCCTTTCGCACTCGGGTCACTGCACTGTTCGCAAATCGCTACGCGAAAGCCCGCCTCAATCAGCTTGGCAATATAACTTTCCACTGCGTGAAAAGGAACGCCGCACATCGGCGCGCGTTCCTCCTGCCCGCAATCCCGACCGGTCAGCGTAATGTCCAGCGTTTTGGAGGCAGTCAGCGCGTCGTCAAAAAACATTTCATAAAAATCGCCCAGTCGATACATCAAGATACAGTCCTGATACTGGTTTTTTATCTTAAAATATTGCTTCATCATTGGTGTATATTCATCTTTCGCCACGCTGTTCTTCCTCCCTTTCTCTGCTTTTGTTAAATCTTAATGGTGACAGCCGCCGCAGGTATGACAACTTCCGCTGCATCCTCCCTCCGGCTCTTCCTCACCGGTGACGCAGAATTTCAGCACTTGGTTGACCTGCTGCATCATAGCGTCAAACGCCTTGCTTGCCTCAATATAATGAAAAATGATTTCATTATCTAAAATTTTAGAAAACTCCTCCTGCACATATTCGTGCGCCGCGCGCATAGTCTCCGCGTCCGGCTCTGTACCGAGTTCCCGCAGTTCACGCATCTTCGCGTCGCGCTTTGCGTTGTACTGCATCACCAAATCCTTTGCGACCGCGTCGTTTTCCATCGCGTCAGACCATTTCACAAACTCCTGATGCTCCGCGCTGTCCGCAATAATTTTTCCCAGTTCCTTTGTTTTTTCCAAAACCAAATCGTTCATAATGTTAATCTCCTTATTCTTTTTCTATCAATTCTCCATACAATGACCACGTTCTCGTCTGCGTAATCTTCACATCAACGATTTTACCGACCAAAGAGGAATCCGCTTTAAAATTGACAATTTTCCCGCCCTCTGTCCGTCCGCTCATGGTTTCGGGGTCATTCTTACTGCCTCCCTCTACCAGAACGGAAACCGTGCGGTCAAAATACTGTTCATTTTTCCGATAGGAAATCTCATTTTGTACTTCTAACAAGCGGTCAAACTGCTCGTGCTTTTCCTCAGCCGTCATTACATCGGGCATAGTTGCCGCCGGCGTTCCCACCCGTTTGGAATAGATAAAGGAAAAAATGGTATCATATTCCACCTCGCGCAAAACATTCAGCGTTCCCTCTACGTCCGCAACAGTTTCACCGGGAAATCCGATGATAATATCCGTGGTCAGCACAATGTCAGGCATTGCCGCTTTGACCTTTCTTATTTTCTCCATATACTCTGCCACAGTATACTTGCGATTCATTTTTTTCAAAATTTCGTCCGAGCCGGACTGCAAGGGCAAATGAAGCTGTTTGCAAATTTTCTCTTCCTCCGCCATCGCGGCAATCAATTCGTCCGACAAATCCTTGGGGTGTGAAGTCATAAAGCGCACACGCTCTATCCCTTCCACTCTGCACACCTCACGCAAAAGCTGTGCGAAGCTCAAACCGCTCTCCAAATCATTGCCATAGGAATTGACATTTTGACCGAGCAGCATAACCTCTTTATATCCCTGTGCCGCAACCGAGCGTACCTCTTCCAAAATATTCTCCGCCGTACGGCTGCGTTCTCTGCCGCGCACATACGGCACAATACAATAAGTACAAAAATTATTACAGCCGTACATAATCGGAATCTTGGCAAGCGGCAAAGCGTCGCGCACATAGTGTATTCCCTCTGCAATGCTGCCCTCTTCCTCGCGAATATCAATGACACGCCCGTGCCGCAAAACCCCGTCCAAAATTTCAGGCAGACGATACAGGGCGTGCGTACCGAACACCATATCGACATGACTGTATTTTTTCCGAATTTGCTCGGCAATATGCTCCTGCTGCATCATGCAACCACAAACGCCGATGATTAAGTCCGGGCGTTTGCGTTTCAAATGTTTAAGCGCGCCGAGATTGCCGAACACCTTTAACTCCGCGTTTTCTCTGACTGCACAGGTGTTGTATAAAATCAAATCTGCCTCCTGCGCGGAATCACAAAAGGAATATCCCATGTCCGCCAGCATACCTTTGAGTTTTTCCGAATCACTCACATTCTGCTGACAGCCATACGTTTCCACAAAGGCTTTGAGAGCGCGTCCGCTCCGCTGATTTTCCTCATATATTTTATGTATAAAGTCCTGCTGACGCTGTCTTTCCTCCGCGCTGATTTCCCGCAAAACACCACACCTGCCTACTGTTTTTAATTTTCATGTACAATATAATTATTTTATCATTTTTAGTCGGCTTTTGCAACACATTTTTTCTTTGTTACTTTCTACTCGTGTAGAAAGTAATCAAAAAACAACCTTTTAAGGTTTTTCTTTTAAACTTTTTACTTTAATAGTTACTTTCTACTCGTGTAGAAAGTAACCAAAGACACGCCAAAGGAGAGCCTTTGGAAACCCGCACGGCGGGCAAAGCGGGAGCGGCAAAGCCGCTCAAAATCCCGCCGTGCAAAAGACTGAGCCTTTCAGGACAATAACAAACATATCAAAAGTCATTCCAAATATGTAATGCCTTACAACTATCAAACGGCAGTATAAAAAATCTTGATGGTAAACTATTCACTCTACATGGTCTATTATCAAAATCTTTTTTCCATACGTTAGAGGAATCCGCGGCGTAGCCGCGCAGAAGGGGTGGTCAAGGAGGGGGGAACTTTGCTTTTCTTTCCCCCTCCTTGTGTCCCTCTTTTGGTTCGTTTTCTCGAACAAGCGAGAAAATGAACATATTTAAAATATAAAATTATACTTGACTTAATGGGGGTAATAAGTTATAATATACTTAATACCCCCATTAAGTGAGGTGAAACGATTGGGGAACAAAAAAATGGGACGTCCAACTGACAATCCCAAAAATATCTCGATTAAATTCAAAGCTGACGAAACAACTGCCCAAAAACTCAAGGAGTGCAGTAGCAAAATGCAAGTATCGCAAGCCGAAGTTTTAAGAAGAGGTGTTCACAAGATGTACGAGGACATTCCCAAATAAAAAACGGAAGTGGCTTAACCGACTAAAGTACCAGCCACTCCCTTGTTCGCACAGCCGTCTTGCAAGACAGCGTACACAAATATTATACACTGTGTACCTCCTGTTTGCAAGTGGTTGTGAATAAAAAATTTGCAGGAGGAAAAATTTTATGGATTTCGGTTTTTTAAATTTACTGTACAATTTTCGGTATGATGACAACTCAGATTTTCTGAAAAGGAAAATTTCAAAAGAAGAAAGAAAATTTTATGAAAACTACATAAACGCCACCTATGAACAAAATCACAAAGATGGTTTAAAAATGGAAGAAGATTATAATGCCGCCTTAACGGGAATCTCTCAACGGGAATTTATTACCGGTTTCAAAGTATGTATGTGTTTTTTATTGGAATGCTTTTCAGCAGGTGAATATAAAATAGAATCATGATTTTTTATAAATATACGCTCTTTCAAGGCGCAGTATAAGCGCACAAGCCCTGCTGTGAATTTTTCACAGCAGGGCAGTTAATTTTTCAAAAGCTTACTTGTTGCGGTAGCGCGCCAATATATTTTCTATCCTGTTAATCGGATTGAGCAGTTCACTGATGGAATTTTCCTCATTCAGTTTTTTAATGAGCAATGCCACATATTTGGACATATCCACTTCGTGATACCACGGACGGTCCAAAAGTTCCGGTGTGCGGTATACCAAATTGGTGGTAAAGATTCCGTCAATCAGACCTTCCTCATGGGCTTTGTCAAACTTTGCAAGCCCTTCCGTAAACAGACCAAAGGTAGAGAAAACCAAAACACGCGCGGCGTTTCTCTTCTTTAATTCTCTTGAAACATCAATCATGGAATCGCCGGAGGCAATCATATCGTCAATCACGATAATATTTTTTCCCGCCGGGTCCGAACCCAAAAATTCATGCGCGACAATCGGATTCTTTCCGTCCACGATTTTGGAATAATCGCGACGCTTATAAAACATACCCAAATCCATACCTAAAACAGAGGAATAGTACATACAACGGTTCATCGCGCCCTCGTCAGGGGAAACAATCATGGTATTATCCTTTTCCATGATGATACTGCTATCATATTTCAGGCAAGCCTTAATCATCTGATAGGTCGGCTGCACATTTTCAAACCCATGATTCGGTATCGCGTTCTGCACACGCGCGTCATGCGCGTCAAAAGTGATAATGTTGCTGACGTTCATATTCGTCAGTTCCTGCAAAGCCATTGCGCAGTCCAAGGATTCGCGCGCCATCCGCTTATGCTGGCGACCCTCGTAAAGCATCGGCATAATCACCGTAATTTTCTTTGCCTTGCCGCCCATTGCGGAAATCACTCGCTTTAAATCCTGGAAATGGTCGTCCGGGCTCATCGGAATATCCTTGCCGTACATTTTATAAGTAACACCATAATTGAACGCATCCATGATAATATATGTATCATAAGTTCTGATAGAATGCAGGATTGTCGCTTTTGCCTCACCTGTGCCGAAACGCGGCACACTGATTGGAATAATGAACGAATTCACCTCGTCATTGATGCCGTCATTGAAGTTTTGCAAATGCATATTTACGCGCCGCGAAAATTCCTCGCACCCTTTCATGCCAATGACGCCCAATCTGCCCAAATTGTAAGATTCCATTGCCGATGTACTCATCTGTTCCCTGTCCTTTCGGTAAAAAATATATTTCTGTTACATTATTCTCTATTGATATTTAGATAAAAGATGATAGCGGATATCCCACAGCTTGCGGGATAAATCCACGTAATACTGATGCGGATTTTCAAACCGCTTCACCTCATCCCAGATATGGCTCAGCTGCTCCTCGCAATACGTCCGCAGTTCGTCCAACGAGGGAGATTTGTACACACATTTTCCGTTTTGAAAAATAGGCACCAGCAACTCAACCGCGCGAAAACCGCTCACAGTCTTTGTCTTCCATGTATGCTCCGGATCAAAAATTTCATACGGCTGCGAATCGTCAATCACTTCATCATGTGTGGTGATTACATCCGCAATCGCCATGCCGGTATCCTCCGCAAACAAGCGGTAAACTTTTTTAAAACAAGGGTTGGTAATTTTTGCCACGTTTTCGCTTACTTTAATTTTCGGAACAATCTCTCCGTCCCGTTCCAGCGCGACCAGCTTATATACGCCGCCAAACACCGGTTCGGACTTGGAAGTAATCAACCGTTCGCCCACGCCGAAAGAGTCAATTTTTGCACCTTGCTGTAAAATATCACGGATAATATATTCGTCCAAGGAATTGGACACAACAATTTTCGCCTCGGGATAACCCGCCTCGTCCAGCATCTTGCGCGCGCGCTTGGTCAGATAGGTAATATCGCCGCTGTCCAGGCGAATTCCGCCCGGCGTAATTCCCTGCGGGCGCAAAACTTCGTCAAATACTCGAATCGCGTTCGGCACACCTGATTTCAATACATTATAGGTATCCACCAAAAGGGTGCAATTATTCGGGTACGCTTTGGCATATGCCAAAAACGCCTCATACTCACTGTCAAAGGACTGCACCCAGCTATGCGCCATCGTTCCCAGCGCGGGTACTCCAAACATTTTGTCAGTAATGGTACACGCGGTTCCGCAAGCGCCGGCAATATACGCGGCGCGTGCCCCGTAAATCGCTCCGTCATATCCTTGGGCACGGCGTGAACCAAACTCCATGACAGGACGCCCGTCCGCAGCACGAACAATGCGGTTGCACTTTGTCGCAATCAAGCTCTGATGATTGATGGTGAGCAAAATCATCGTTTCCACAAACTGCGCCTGCAGCAACGGGCCGCGCACAATAACCAGCGGCTCATTCGGAAAAATCGGAGTTCCCTCCGGAATTGCCCACACATCACAGACAAAATGAAAATCTTTCAAATATTGCAAAAATTCCTCATGAAACATACCTTTTTCACGGAGAAATTGAATATCCTCGTCTGAAAAATAAAGATTTTTAAAATAATCTATCAACTGTTCCACACCCGCCATAATCGCGAGACCGCCGTCATCCGGAACTTTGCGGAAATACATATCGAAATACGCAATTTCATCCCGCATTCCGTTCTCCCAATAGCCGTTTGCCATGGTCAGCTCATAAAAATCTGTTAATAATGTATAATTCATTTTAATCTCTATAGCCTTTCCGCCCACAAATAGTAATGAAAAATTATCCTACACCTTATCGTGGGCGGATAAGGCGTATTCGTTGCAGCAAGCTCCGCTTGCTTCGTTTTGACCAACAACGTCAAAACATCGTACACTTCGCTGCTGCGCCTCCTCCCACAAAGGCAATGCCTTTGCGGGAACCCTTTTTGATTAGCGCATCGCCGTTTTCGCACATAAAATGTGCGAAAAATTTCGGCGGCGCATTGTTCCTGCGGAGCAGATAACGTGATGTTTTTCACGTTGTCCTCCATCAGTTAAAAGAAAGTTCCACCCGCCGATTGCGAAACGAAGTCACATCCTCGGTATCTATTGGGTTACGATACCCATTTGCTTCAATATCAATACGTGTTTCCGCCACACCGCAGTAAACCAAATATTCTTTTACCGCCTTTGCCCTCAAATATGATAAACTGTCCCCCGCAAACGCGTCAGAGGAAAACGCGGCGTGTCCCGCGACACAAATCCGTTCTGTCTGCCGCTGCTGCGCAAGCCCGACAAATGACGCAAGCTTATAAAACTCTCCCCGGTTCAAACAGGCAAGATCTTCATCAAATAAAACAATCACCGGTATCGCAATATCCTCTAATGCCGCAGGCTTGTCCGTCTGCTCGGGCAAATGTTCAATCTTTATTTCTGTTTTCGCCGATTCCGCCAAGCTTACCGCTTCGTCCAAGGTCATGGCAAATATCCGCTGTTTGCCCATATGATAAACAACACTGAAACTCAGACAAAAGCCCAAAACCATCGCCGCCGCTACACAGATAGCCATCAGCCACGCGATTCCTTTTCTTGTCAAACGGTATTTTCTCATACGCTCCTACCTTTCCGACACTCCCGCTCACAAAAGAAAAGCCCTCACCAAAAGGTCGGGCATTTTGTTCTCATTTTGCAGACGCTATCATATTGGAAATCCGCTCTACCTCATACTGTATCGCATGCGTCTGATTGGTCTGCAAGGCGTTTCTCTCCTCAATCATAGACTGATATTCTGCAATTTTTCTCTTTAATTGTTCAATTTCTCCCTCATACTGTTTAATCACCGTATCTGTATGCTGAGAAAACTGCTTTGCATAATTCTGCAAAACGGAAATACGCGCTTCGCCGTCCGCAACCAATGCGTCCAATTCCATATAAGAGGCTTGCGTAATATTTTGCAGAGTTGTTCTTACCAAATCCGCAGGCAACCCTTCAGGCAAAGCCTTCAACAACCCCTCAATCGTGTAAACGGTCTCCTTTCCTGACAAAGGCATTTTATTCGCAGCGTATAAATCCTGCACACCCGTAAAGCGATCCATAGAACCTCCCCCGACCTTTCTCTCTGCATTTTCTATATTCACCCGCGTAATACTCTCAGCAAGAGACGGAGCGGCATGAGATGCGCCTTTCGCGTTTCCGCCTGTTCCATGCTGCGCGGCAGATTGTGTCAGAGACGGTTCATCAGAAGAATTTTCTACTTTTTGTATGAAACCCCATTTTTCCAATATAGACTTTTTCTCCTCCAAAACAATCCCTCTTCCCTGGCTGAATTAGCTTACAAACTCCCAATATATCAAGCTTTCCCACTCTAATTATTTCAATTCTACCTTCATTATACCATTTTATCGTGCAAATTACAAGACAATTCCCTATTTTTTTTACTTTTTTTCGTTTTCTGTCACTTTTTCATAGGTTTTCCGCATAAATCTTGTACAACTTCCCCCGCGATAATCAAGCCACATACGGACGGAACAAAGGAAATACTGCCGGGTGAAATTTTGCGTCCGTCTCCCTCCATGCCTTGTGAGCGTATCGGTTCTTCCTTGGAGTACACAACCTTCAGTCGCGCAATTCCCCGCTGTCTCAGTTCCCGCCGCATGACGCGGCAAAGGGGACAAACGGAAGTTTCATATATATCCGCGACCTCAAACATTGTCGGATTCATCTTATTGCCCGCACCCATAGCGCTGATAATTGGAATCTGATACTTCTCCGCTGTTTCCGCCAAGGCAATTTTAGCGGAAACCGTATCCACCGCGTCAACCACATAGTCATACTTTGCGTCAAAAAAATCCTCCACATTTTCAGGCAGGCAAAAACTTTCCGCAATATACACCTTAATATCGGGATTGATATCGCGAATACGGTCACACATCACCGCAGCCTTGGACAATCCGATTGTGCTGTGCAGCGCTATTAACTGTCTGTTACAGTTGCTCAGGGCAACGGTATCCTTATCCACCAGCGTCAGTTCCCCCACGCCCGCGCGCGCCAGCGCCTCCGCCGCAAAAGAACCCACTCCCCCGATACCGAAAACCGCAACATGAGAACGTTTCAAGCGTTCCACGCCGTCCACACCCAATAATAATTCCGTTCTGCTGTAAACCGATTCCACGCAAAATTCCCCCGTTACATTGTCTCACTTCTGCGAAACGCGCGCATAAGCGTAGTAATTAAGAACAACACTGCCGACACGATGACGATGGTAGGTCCCATAGCCGTATTGCAATAGTAGGAAACTATCAAACCCACTAACCCTGAAAACAGCGAAAATACAATCGATACCGCCTGATAGGTGCGTGCGTTGCCGGACACATTCCGCGCCGCCGCGCAAGGAATAATCAGCATAGAATTGATGACCAGTATTCCAATCCACTTGATGGACAGCGTGACAATCACTGCTACTAAAATCAAAAAGATATTTTCAATCAGCTTGACCGGTATGTTCTTGCTCCGCGCCAGTGAAGGATTGATACTAATCACAAGCAAATCGTTATAAACAGTTGCCCAAACAATCAGCACCAAAACAAACGCCGTGAACAAAAAGAGCAAATCCTGCGCCGTCACGCTGATGATGTCGCCCACCAGATAGTTGGAATACTGCGCAAAGCCGCGATTGTAGGACAGCACCACCAAACCTACCGCTACCGCCGTCGAGGAAAACACACTGATAATGGTATCCGTGGAAGTTTGCACCTTGGATTTCATCCAGGAGAGCAGCAGGGCAAAAATAATAGCAAAGCCAATCATGGACAGCAGCGGCTGCTGCAATCCGAACAACGCGCCGATTGCGATGCCCGTCAGCGCCGAATGACCCAGCGCGTCTGAAAAAAACGCCATTTTATTATTCACAACCATTGTGCCGAGAATAGCAAACAGCGGCGTAATAATCAAAATTGCCAAAAACGCATTTTTCATAAAATCAAACGTCAGAAAGTCAAACGGTAAGAGAAAATCCAAAACCGCGTAAATCGCCTGCATCACTCCACCTCCCTGACAAAAGAGCCGCCGAACACGTTCCGAAAAGCCGCACTGCCGAACACTTCCCGTGCACTGCCCTGCGCCAAAATCGTCTTATCCAGCAAAACCACGCGCGTTGCGTATTTTTCCACAACGGAAAAATCATGCGATACTAATAAAATTCCAATATGATGCCGCTTGCGCAAATCCGCCACCAAACGGTAAAATAAATCCATCCCCCGTTGGTCAACGCCCGAAATCGGCTCGTCCAAAATCAAAACGTCCGGCACGGGATGCGTGGCGAACGCAAGCATAATGCGCTGCAATTCCCCGCCGGACAAATCACCGAGCCGGCGGTCAATCAAATGCGGGCAGTCTACCGTTTGCAGCATACGCAGCACACGCTCGCGTGAAATTTTGGTATGCCCCATAAAAACAGGTCGGCGGTTGTGATACGCGTCCAGAAAGTCACAAACGCTGACAGAGGAACTGCGGTCAAAATAGAAGTGCTGCGGCACATAGCCAACATGGGCGTGAGGAACGCCGCAACCGCAATGGTCAACGAACTCAATACTGCCGCTGTACTTTCGCTCTCCCAATATTGCTTTGAGCAGGGTGGACTTCCCCGCTCCGTTACTGCCAATCAGCGCGACCAAATCTCCGCAGTGAACATCAAGACTAACGTGTTCCAATAGATTCTTCCCCTCTGCCGTTACAGTCAAATCCCTGATTTCCACGCCGCATTTTCCGCAGCTTTGCACCTCATCTTTCACCATATTTATTCCCCTTTATCAAACGCATCTTTCAGCACTTCAATATTTTTTCGCATAATATTCTCATAAACATTCAAATACTCCTGCTCTCCCGTCACCATAGGGTCAAGCGTATAAATCGGAATGCCCGTCTCATTGCTGATTGTCTTCAGCGCCGTCTGCGGGTATTGCGGCTCGGCAAAAATCCCTTTTATTTTTTTCTCCCGCGCAATTGTAATCAATTGGGACATCACCTTGGCAGTCGGCTCTGTATTTTCCTCACTGCGCACCGTTCCCTCTACGCTGATTGCAAGTTCCTGCGCAAGGTAATCGAACGCCTCGTGTGAAATAATGATAGATTCGCCGCTGTACGATTCAAGCTCCGGCTTCAATTCCTCCCACATCTTTAAAACGCTTTCCGCGTATGCGTCCGCATTACTGCGATACTGTTCCGCATGGTCGGGATCAGTCTGTGCAAGCCCTTTCGCTATATTTTGAATTTCTTTCGCCGCATACGGCGGCGAAAGCCAAACATGAGAATTATATATCCCCTCCTCATGTAAATGGCTATGCGCGTCCTCCCGAACTTCATTTTCCTCGGACAGCAGCAAAGGAATGCCCTCACTCGCTTCTATTATGTCAAGTCCGGGCAAACTTTCCAACACCTTATCCATAAAACTCTCCATGCCCGCTCCGTTGATAACAAAGACGTCGGCACGGTTCAACGTTTTTAAATCCTCCGGCAGAAGCTGATAGTTGTGCAGACAGCCGGTCTGCGGCTTTGTCATATTGTGAACCGTTACGCCGTCTACCCCCTCCGTAATGTTTTTGGCAAACACATACATCGGATAAAACGACGTTACAATTTGCAGTTGTTCCTCTTCCGTCCCCTGCTCCGTTTCTCTGCCGCAAGCGGTCAGCGAAAGCATACATATCAGGGCAAGAATGATAGAAATTGCTCTTTTCTGACTTCTCAAAAGTATCCCTCTCTTTGATTCCGTTTATACTCAGCACAAATACAATACTTTCGGTCATGGATATATTCTATTTGCTCTCAAAACATGATATATCATTTTACCTTTATTTTCCGTTTTTGTCAAGAGGGGAATTGCGGTCAATCAGCATGAAAGTCCGCAATTCCCCTCACTATTTCTATTAACCTCGTTTATTTTCCCGCGCTCTCCGCAATCACTTTTTCCGCCACATTCTGCGGCGCCTCCTGATACCGTTCAAATTCAAAGGTAAAATCTCCCCTCGCCTGTGTCATGGAACGCAAATCAGCGGAATAGGAATGCATTTCCGCCATGGGAACTTCGCACTCAATCAGCGTACTGCCGCCCTCCACAGGTGTCATACCCAGCATTTGTCCGCGCCGTTTGTTGACATCACCGATAATATCTCCTGTATAACTGTCCGGCACGGTAACGCTCAAGTGTCCAATCGGTTCCAACAGCACAGGGCCTGCCTGTTCCAAACCCGCCTTGTAAGCCAGCGAGGCGGCAACCTTAAACGCCATCTCGGAGGAATCTACCGGATGGTACGAACCGTCTAACAGAGTTGCCTTGAGATTAACCACCGGATAACCTGCCAGCACACCGTGCGCCATGCTCTCCTGCAATCCTTTTTCCACCGCCGGGAAGAAGTTTTTAGGAACAGCTCCGCCGAAAACCTTCTCTTCAAAGATAAGGGTATCACTTACGCAAGGCTCGAATTCAATCCAGACATGACCATACTGTCCATGACCGCCCGACTGTTTCTTATGCTTGCCCTCAACTTTGACCTTTTTGCGAATCGTCTCACGATAAGGAACTTTCGGCTCGGTCAGAGTAACCTCTACACCGAACTTATTTTTCAGTTTGCTGACAATGACATCAATATGCTGTTCACCCAGTCCGCGAATGATTTGCTGATGCGTCTCGACATTATTATCCACTTGGAATGTTTTGTCTTCGTCCGCCAATTTTGCCATTCCCTGACTGATTTTATCCTCATCGCCCTTGGCTTTCGGCACAATCGCAAGCGACATATTCGGCTTGGGGAATTCGACGCCCGGCAGTTCCACCGGATTATTCGGACTGCAAAGCGTATCTCCGGTACGCGTACTGGACAATTTTGTTACCGCGCCGATGTCTCCGGCATTCAATTTTTCCACTTCTATCTGCTTTTTGCCCTGCATGACATACAACTTGCCGATTTTTTCGGTTGTATCCGCAACCGCATTATATACCGTAGTATCCGGCGTCATAATGCCGGAATAAACACGGAAATAAGATAATTTTCCAATATAAGGGTCAACAACCGTCTTAAACACCAGCGCCGACATCGGGTCATTGACCGACGCTTTCAACCGCGCCGGTGAACCGTCCTTTTTACTCGCGATAATAAAATCGTCACCGCAGTCCGCCGTCGGAAAATAAGCATATATCGCATTCATCAGAGAAGAAATGCCCAATTTATGATACGCGCTGCCGCACAAAACCGGAACAATCTCGCCCGACGCCACGCCTGCCCGCAGAGCGGAATACATTTCCTCCTGTGTGAACGCCTCGCCCGCAAAATATTTTTCCATCAATTCTTCCGAACTTTCCGCGACCGCCTCGTTAATCATCTCGCGCACGGGGGCAACCTCTTCCTCCATTCCCTCCGGCATGGCGGCGGTCACCGTCTGGTCGCCCGCGAATTTTCGAGCCTCCATTTCCACAACATTGACAAAGCCGGTAATGGCGTCACCCTCACGGATAGGCACCTGAAAGGGTGCAATCCGTTTGCCGTATTTGTCGCGCAGTTGTTGTAAGACTTTGTAATAGTCCACACGCTCGTCATCTACTTTATTGATAAAGAACAGCTTCGGCATCTTTCTGTCCTCAGTCATTTTCCAAGCCTTTTCCGCGCCAACGGTCACACCGGATTTTCCGCTGAGAACAATCAGCGCCGCGTCCGCGACACGCAAACTCTCACAAACCTCTCCGGCAAAATCAAAATATCCGGGAGCGTCAATGATATTAAACTTTGCGCCTTTCCAATCACACGCCGCCACAGCAAGGTTGGTGGAAAACTTACGCTTTATCTCTTCCGGGTCAAAATCCATGACCGTATTTCCGTCCTGCGTCTTTCCCATGCGTTCAATGTTTCCGGCAGTAAACAGCATTGCCTCCGCCAATGTTGTCTTTCCGCAGTTGCCGTGTCCCAATAAGCAAAAATTCCTGATTTTAGATGTGTCATACAGTTTCAAAGTACACCCCTCCTATTTCGATTTTTACAATCCGTCAGTGTGCCGATACCTTCAGCACCCTGATATTTGATATACTTTTATTGTAAAACAAATTTGCATATACTTCAACCAAATATTACACAAATTTATTTTATTTTATTGTGCAATTTAGCCAATTTTCTGTGCCGTGACTTTTGTTTCCCTTTTGAAAATTCCAATCGGCGAAGAGAAACTGTCAAATCGTTCAGCGCATCCGCAAGCAAAGAAAGTGCTTGCGCCATCTCAGCAGTTTCCGCGCCTGCGTGATGTGAAGAAACCATTCCGGTTTGCGTCACCGACTGAGGCTCTGCCACCGAATGTATTTGCGTCTCTTTCGGCATAGGAGAAACGCTTGCCGCCTGCTCCTCCTCTTTGCGGAGCAACTCATAAAAGTATTCTGCGCTGAAATCGTCAAAATCATCCTGTGCGGCAGTGTTTTTATTCGATTCTTCTATTGCACCGACGTCAGGTGATGTCTGTCCGGACAACAACTCCTTAATACGCCGCTTTTCTTTTTCAATTTCTTCGCGCCCGCCCGGCATATAAGAACTTTCTCCCGCATAGGAATTTTGCGCAGCGAACCTTTCTACTTCACTGCCCGATGCGGCAATTTCCCTTATCGGAATATCCACTCCGTCAACACGAACGGATTGCTTTTTTTCGGCGACAAAATAATCTGTTTCACCTAAAAGTTTTATTTGATTGTTACGAATAAAACCATATCGCGGAACAGCCATTGCCTCTGACGAGGCAGCCGAGTGCAGCAAAAACAGAATTCCCTTTGAACCGCGACTGCCCGTTACCTCCTGTTCCCTCGACCAGTCTCCCCCTTGCAAAGGAGAAGTAACCGCAGTCAACGCCATACCGGAGGTTCGGCAAAGCCAAAGCCGGTCTGCCGTGCAAAAAAAGGCGGGAGCGGCAGAAAAGTTATTCTGACGACGCGCAAGTATCTGTTCCGCACTCCAAAGAGATTGCTCAAAGCGGAATTCCTTTCGACGGTAATACAACGTACCGTTGCTTTTGTAGCAAAGATGCAGGGTATCCTGCGGGTCGGCATAAATCTGCAAGTCGATGGGCGGGGCAATCTTTCCCTCTATTCTTTCAAAAGTTCCCCACTTTTTTTGACTCCACAGATAGGTCTGCGTTCCCAGTGCCTGCCGCTCTTTGCTGTAATAACACAGCACCGTATCCGACGATTGATTTAACGTTACCGCATACCCGTCACGCTCGCTGTCCAATACATCCAGCACCTGCGGCACAGAATTTTCTGTATGTAATTCATGCGCGCAGAGCAATTTTTCCCCTTTATGTTCCATCACATATGTCATTCGCAAATAACCGCTGCGGTAAAAAAGGCGGAATTGTCCGGCGTAAGCCTCTGTCCCCTCTTTGGCTTGCAAAATGATTCTTTTCTCCCACTTCTCCCCATGGTAAAAAAAGTAAAGAATATTTTTCTTCCGGTCCTGACAAACGATATGGATATTATTTTCCGCGTCAATCACTGCGTCAAAATCAGGACGAATATGTTCAATCAAAACCTCACGCGTCCCCAAAACATTTTCCTTTACCGCGCGGCAGCATAGCCCTTGCTTGGGCGAATAGAACAAGTAATGACCGTCTGTACCTCCCGAACGTTTCAATAATATATGATTACTCACGTTTTTCACTCCTATTGACTTTTTATTTGCAGACTTCATCAGCATATGCTCTATCATATTTTTAAAAAAGCATAATGTGAAAGAAATTTTTTATGTAAACTTTGGAACAAATCGAGAATTGCGTCGTATTATGGTAATGTAAGGGGCGACAAAGTCTGTTGCCTTTTAACATAATATTATAGGAGGAATAAAAGAATGAGCGATAAATGCGAAAGAATGCAAGAAAGAGCAGCCGCTTGCGCTGACCGCTGCGAAGAATACGCAAATTGTAATGAAAGACGCGCAAACGACTTCCGCGACCCGGTTTGTATCCATACCGATCAGGTGTATGATTCCTGCAAGGAGCGGGACTGCATCAAGGATCAGAGAGTTTACTTTACATGTAAGGGACAGGAAATCATTGACCACGCAATCAATGTAAAGGTAAAGAACGCGGAAATCATCTGGATTTATACCAATGTAGAACCCGTTCCGTTTAACAGAGGTTTTTACAGCATTGATATCAAGTACTTTATCAAGGTGACGGTTGAAGCGTTCCGCGGTGTAAGCAATCCGTGCGAAGTGGAAGGCTTGACCACCTTTGACAAAAAGGTTATCCTGTTCGGTTCGGAAGGCAACGCAAAAATCTTCCAGTCCAAATTCAACCCTGATGAAGCGATTTCCCAGATGTGGCAGAAAAACAACCTGCCGAAAGCTATCGTCGAAGTTGTGGATCCGATAGCCCTGTCTGCGCGTCTTGTGACCAAGGAAGAGTGCTGTTGCTGCTGTGATTGCAACTGCAATCACTTCCCGGCGATTCCGGAAAACATTTGCGAATGTTTTGACGATGAGTTATACACCGACGATGACGGCAAGCAGGTATTGGTTACCCTCGGTCTGTTCACGATTGTGAAAATTGAGAGAAACGTTCAGCTTTTGATTCACGCAATCGACTTCTGCGTACCGCAGAAAGAATGTCCGGCAGCAACCGACCGCAATCCGTGCGAATTGTTTAATACCATTCGTTTCCCGATGGACGAATTCTTCCCGCCGCAAAAAGGCAGCTTTGAAGATGAGGACTTCGGCTGCGGCTGTGGATGCGGCTGCAACTGCTGCAACTAAAAGCAATCGCAGGACGACTGACAGGTTGACGCAAAAAACTGATTTACAACATAAGGAGGGGCTTTGCCTCTCCTTTATTTTCGTATACATCTTATTAAGCCATGCTTCGCTTTCTCCTTTTCTTAAAATATTTTCCATATTCTTTCCATAGTCGGTTGACTTTTCCGCGTGTTATGATAGAATATATTAAAGTATGGATTTTTAGGAATAATTATATAATAAACAGAACAATCACTCACACATGACCGAAAGGAGTACATTTCACTGTGGAAAAACTGCTGATTATAGACGGAAACAGTATTTTAAGCCGCGCGTTTTACGGCATTCGCCCATTGACAGCGCCGGACGGTACACCCACCAACGCGGTATACGGCTTTTTAAATATTCTGCTCAAATATTTGGAGGAAGACCCGCCTGACTACGTCTGTGTCGCCTTTGATGTAAAGGCAAAAACCTTCCGCCACAAACGGTATGACCAATACAAGGCTCAAAGGAAACCTACGCCGGAAGATTTGCTCGCACAGATTCCTGTCATGAAAGAGGTCTTGACCGCCATGAACTTCACCTGTTTGGAGCAGGAAGGCTATGAGGCAGACGATATTATCGGTACAGTTTCCCGTATTTGCGAGGAAAAGGGCATCGAGTGCAGTATTCTGACCGGCGATAAAGACGATTTGCAGCTTGCCTCCGATTTGGTTAAGGTTAAGTTAGTGATTACCCGCATGGGCAGTACAACCACCACAGTCTACGGCGGAAATGAAGTCAAAGAGAAATTCGGAGTAACTCCAAACGAATATATTGATGTAAAAGGCTTAATGGGAGACACGTCCGATAACATTCCGGGCGTGGCAGGCATCGGAGAAAAGACGGCGTTTTCTCTGATTGGACAATACCACAGCATCGAGGATATCTACCGTGATTTAGACGGTATCGAAGTCACGCCGTCCGTGCGCAAAAAGCTGACCGAAGGACGGGACAGCGCTTTTCTGAGCAAAGAACTTGCAACGATTGACCGTGCCGTTCCAATGGAAATACAAGTAGAGAACTACCGTGTACAAGATTTTGAACGCGAGACCTTGGCAAACCTGTTCACGCGGCTGAACTTCAAGTCCTTTCTCCAAAAGTTTGACCTGTTTGGCGAAGTGAGTACGTCCGAAAACGCTCCGGCAGAACGCTTGCAGTGCAAATGGGAAAAACTCGACTGCACGGCAGCTTTGGAAAAACTCAGCGGCACAAAAGAAATCTTTTATCTCTTTGATAGGAGAAATCTGGCAATCTCTTGTGAGGCTGAGAAAGCCTATGTGGTTGCTGAGCCGAATACGGAATTTCTGCAAAAGGTATTTTCTGATGAAAACATCTCTAAAGTCGGCTTTAACGTGAAAGAAGATATTGTGGCGTTACACAAGAAAGGCGTGGAGTGCCGCAATATAGGCTTTGACGTAATGATTGCGGCGTATCTGTCTGACCCGACACGCTCCGCGTACACCATTCACGACTTATCATTTGAGCGGTTAGGGCTTCTGTTAGAGCAGGAACACGTGCAGGAACAAACAAGCGGTCAGTTGATGATGGACTTTGGAGAAGAGAACAAGGACGAATTACAGTTATTGGCGCAGAAAGTGTGTGCAGTGGCAAGACTGTCTGAGACATACCGCAAAGAACTTGCGCAGAACGGACAGGAAAAGTTGTATTATGAAGTAGAACTGCCTTTGGTGGAAGTGTTGGCGCAGATGCAGATCGTAGGTGTTTATATCGACAAAGAGGCGCTGCAAAAATTCGGGGTCATGCTGAAAGAACAAATTGATCTGTTGGAAAATCAGATTTATGCCGAAGCAGGAGGAGAAAAGTTCAACATCAATTCGCCTAAGCAGTTGGGGCATATTCTGTTTGAGGTGTTGGAACTACCGCACGGTAAAAAGACAAAAACAGGGTATTCCACCAATGTTGACGTCCTCAATAAATTGCTGGGCGTCCACCCCATCATTGAATATATTATGGATTACCGCCACATGACCAAGCTGCAATCCACCTATGTGGACGGGCTCTTGGCAGTCATCGACCCTAAAACAGGCAGAATACATTCCAATTTCAATCAGACGGTTACCGCCACCGGACGCATCAGCAGCACGGAGCCGAATTTGCAGAACATTCCCGTTCGTTTGGCTTTGGGCAGAGAACTGCGCCGTATGTTTGTTGCGGAGCATGACGGAGACGAACTGGTAGACGCGGATTATTCACAGATTGAACTGCGTGTGCTGGCTCACATCGCAGACGATAAAAACATGCAGGACGCTTTCCTCCAACAAGTGGACATTCACACACAAACGGCATCGCAGGTGTTTGGCGTACCGCTAGAAGAGGTAACCTCAGTCATGCGTACCCGCGCTAAAGCGGTCAACTTCGGAATTGTATACGGTATCGGCGCATTTTCTCTTGCGCAGGATTTGAAAATTTCCCGCAACGAGGCACAGCAGTATATCGACGATTACTTAAAAAACTATCCGGGTGTCAAAGCATATATGCATGACGTGGTCGAAAATGCGCGTACCGACGGCTATGTCACCAGTATTTTAGGACGGCGCCGGTATATGCCGGAACTGAAAGCAAGCAACAAAATCACGCAGGCGTTTGGTGAACGCGTTGCGATGAACGCTCCCATTCAGGGGTCGGCAGCGGATATTATTAAAATAGCGATGGTGCGCGTTTATCAGCGGCTCCGTCGTGAGGGCTTGCAGGCAAAGCTAATCTTGCAGGTGCATGACGAATTGATTGTGGAAGCGCCCAAATCCGAAACACAGCAGGTAAAAACAATCCTGAAAGAGGAAATGGAACACGCCTGTGAACTGCGTGTTCCGTTAGTGGCGGATATGAAAGCGGGAAAAAGCTGGTATGACACAAAGTAATTCGCTCACCGAGTGCTGTAATAGGAGGAACTACCTTGAAAATTATAGGAGTGACCGGCGGAATCGGTGCGGGAAAGAGCTTGGCTTGCTCGTTGTTTGCCGAGTGCGGCGGCATGGTGATTGACGCGGACAAAATTGCGAGAGAGGTCATGGCACAGGGACAACCTGCGTACCGCGAAACGGTTTCCGTCTTTGGAAAAGATATTTTACTGCCTGATGGTGAAATTGACCGCAAGGCATTGGCGGCGATTGTGTTCAACGACACTGCTCAGTTGGAATGCTTGAATCAAATTACGCATAAACATATTTTCGATGAGATGCGCCGCCAACTGAACGCCATTATGCAGGACGGAATTGCGATTTTGGATGTTCCGCTTTTATTCAGCAAAGACTTTCCGTTCATCTGTGATAAAACGGTGGCAGTTCTGGCGGAACAAGAAATACGGGTTCAGCGTGTAATGGCGCGGGACAAAACAGATAGAGAAAGCGTGCTGAACAGAATAAACAGTCAGCTGACAAACGAAGAATATCGTCAGCTGGCAGATATTTGCATTGAAAATTCGGACGGTGCGGAAGACTTGCGCCGTCAAGTCAAAAAAATTTATGATAGTGTAAGGAATGAGACGGTTGCGTAAAAAAACGAAAGGCTCCGGATGCAGCGTTATCGTGTTTTTAAGTATTTTGGTCGGACTTGCTGTGTATTTTATGGCAGGCGAGGGACGACAATCGGTACTGCAAATGCAGTATCCGATGAATTATAAAGAAGTTGTGGAAAAATATGCCGCGCAGAATGATTTAGACCCATATTTGGTCTATGCGGTTATCAAAGTAGAAAGCCGCTTTAATGCAGATGCGGTTTCACACGCGGGGGCGCACGGACTCATGCAATTGATGGAAGAAACCGCACAGGATAGCGCAAAAAAACTGGGGATTACCGTTCAGCTTCCCGAGGATTTGCATGATCCGGATAAAAATGTTATGCTTGGCACATGTTATCTGAAGAGCCTTTTGAAAAGCTACGGAGATTTAGAACTTGCGCTTGCCGCTTATAACGGCGGCACAGGTAACGTACAGAAATGGCTGAAGGACGAAGAACTTTCAGACGGTGCCGGCGGATTGGCACAGATCCCGTTTGAGGAAACGGAACAGTATGTAAAAAAAGTTACACAGGCATACGAGCAGTATCAAAAATTATATGACAGCAAAAACTAAAGGAAAAAACAGCACGGCGGCTGCCGTACTTAAAATATTATTTTACATGAAAGGTGTTGGAAAATATGTCAAAAGAGACAAACAAAAATTATGACAAACTGACATACCATATCGGAAATAAGTTTGACGATTTAAGTGAAAAGGATTGCGCAAAAATGGAAACCTTCTGTGAGGACTACAAAACTTTTCTCACAAAGGCAAAGACCGAACGTGAGTTTTGCGATAACGCCCTGCATATGTTAGAGAAAGCAGGGTTTGTATCCTTAGAGGTAAAAAAATCCCTCAATCCCGGTGACCGCATCTATACTGTCAATCGCGGTAAAGGTATCGTTGCCGCAGTAATTGGAAAAGAGGCGTTGAGTGCCGGCGTAAATTTAGTAGGCGCTCACATCGACGCGCCGCGGTTGGATTTGAAACCAAACCCGCTCTATGAATCGGAAGATATCGCGTACTTTAAAACACATTATTACGGCGGTATCAAAAAGTATCAGTGGACTGCAATTCCTCTTTCCATTCACGGTGTTATAGTCAAAACGGACGGTACGCAAATCCGTATCAGCATAGGCGAAGAACCCGGCGACCCGATTTTCTGTATTACCGATTTGCTGCCGCATTTGGCGCAGGATCAGATGCAGAAAAAGATGAGCGAAGCAATCCCGGGAGAAGGTTTAAATGTTCTGATTGGCAACACGCCATGCTCGGACAAAGACGCGAAAGAACGCGTAAAGCTGAATATTCTGCGTCTGCTGAACGAAAAATATGACATTACGGAAGAAGATTTCGTCAGCAGTGAAATCGAGGTAGTCCCCGCATTCCCCGCGCGTGATTTGGGCTTTGATAGAAGCATGGTTGCGGGTTACGGTCAGGACGACCGCGTATGCGCTTACACAGCGCTCCGCGCGGTTTTGGATTTGAAAAAGCCGGAAAGGACAGCAGTATGTTTGTTGGTAGACAAAGAGGAAGTCGGCAGTATGGGCAACACCGGTATGCAGTCTAGATATTTTGAAAACGTACTGGCGAAAATGTGCCTGTTGGAGGACAAAGACGCTAACAGTTTTACCGTCAGAGAATCGTTGTCCAATTCCACCTGCTTGTCAGCTGATGTTGGCGTTATCTACGACCCGAATTATGCCGAAACCTGTGACAAGTACAACACTGCGTTTTTAAACGGCGGACTGATGATGACTAAATACACAGGCTCGCGCGGTAAGGGCGGCGCAAGCGACGCAAGCGCGGAACTGGTCGCAAAGATTCGCGGAATCTTTCAAGAAAACGGTGTCCTGTGGCAAATGGGTGAACTCGGTAAGGTAGACTGCGGCGGAGGCGGAACGATTGCGCAGTATGTGGCAAATCTGGACGTTGACGTGATAGACTGCGGCGTACCGCTGATGTCCATGCACTCCCCGTATGAAGTTGCAGGCAAATTGGATATCTACATGGCATACAAGGGCTACCACGCCTTTATGAACGCGTAAATCTGCAAATAAATATCCACCGGTTTTTCCGGCGACTCAACCTGTCGAAAAGCATGTATTCCCAAACGAATACATGCTTTTTCACATATATTGGAAGCAAAAACATGATTAGATGTTTTGTTATACTATTGTTCCTGTCCCCCCACTTCCGCATCACCGTTTTTCCGAGCTCATCGCGGCAAAACAATTATTACGAAATGCTGCCTTTACCGTACAGCTTATTTGATGATAGCTTGGAACAGCCCCTCCCGACGTCATTACACAGGCGCGCCTGTTGAACACCGAAAATAATTCTTTATTTAACCAAACAAAAATAAAATTTTATCGGGACTTGCACTTCTTGCGCTCACGGCGCATAAACTGAATATATCTACTTTGAGAGGAGTGCGTCACATGATTGGATTTTTAACTGCAATACTCAAACCACTGATTTTGTTGATTTCGTATGTGTCTAACGGAAGCTCGTTTCCCAAACCGCTTCCGCCCGAGGAAGAGACGAAATATCTGGAGCTCATGATGCAGGGGGATGAGAACGCCCGCAATGTTCTGATTGAACACAACTTGCGTCTGGTCGCGCATATCGCAAAAAAATACGCGGGCAGCACCCGCGACAGCGAGGACTTAATCTCCATCGGTACAATCGGGCTCATCAAGGGCATCAACAGCTTTAAGCCGGACAAAGGCGTAAAGCTTGCTACATACATCGCCCGCTGTGTAGACAATGAAATTCTGATGCTGCTGCGCTCTCAGAAAAAAACACAGGGAGACGTTTCGCTGAATGAATCCATCGGCACAGACAAAGAGGGTAATCAAATCCTATTAATAGATATTATGAAAAGCAAAGACGAGGAAATTTTTGAAGATATTGATTTGCAAATGCAAATCAAAAAACTGCATCAAAATATTATGACCGAACTGGACGAACGTGAGCGGGAAGTAATTCAACTGCGCTACGGTCTGGGGAAAGAGGAGAGCAAAACTCAACGAGAAATCGCAAAAGCAATGGGCATCTCTCGCTCTTATGTATCCAGAATTGAAAAAAAGGCCGTTTCCAAACTGCGAAAAGACCTTGTAATAACCGAGGATGATGATAAACAGGATTAACTTGTAAAATCCTCAATGAATTTGGCAAGTTCCTCCTTGTTGTAGAGCACAACGCCTTGCGTCAAAAGCGCCTGATCCTGCTCGCTCAAACTATAAAAATCAACGTCCAAAGTATAGGCAAAATTCTCTGTATTATTGCTGCAAAGAAAAACAGCCAACTTTTTTCCGGTCATTCTTGCAACATAATATTCCAACGGTTCTTCTTCCTCCGCGCCGAATGTTTTATTTTCCTGTGCCGCCGCTCTTGCCTGTACAGCAATGTCGGCGGTGACTTCCGGCGTGATATCGCTATGCGCGCGATTCAGCCGCAATTTTGTAATTTCATAGCTGACAACCCCTGCGCAAAGCGTCAACACGCATGCGCATAATGTCCAGGAAACCATCTTTATCAATTTTATTTTCATACTTCTTCCCCGCCTTACCTGCGTTTTAAGATATTTTTCACCTTCTTTTCCATATTTTTACCGTCTGAAAGAATTTTATACTTTTCATTTTAAGAAAAGTGTGGTATACTATACTATATCATTCCAAGGAAAAACAGCAAAATGCTTTTTCTCTTTGCAGAATTTGTCTCGACGAAATTGAGGTGACAGCAAAATGGGTCCTTATGTAAAAAAATTTATAAAGATATTCTTTGTGACGGCTATCATCGGTACATTGCTTGTAATCGGCGCTTTTGCAGGCGCGGTTCTCGGTTTTATGGGCAGTGTAGACGGAATTGACGTTACGGAATTAACACTGGATTCCACCACGCAAATCTACTATACCGACCGCGCCGGCGAAGAAAAATTGCTGACTACACTGGATGCGGAAGAAAATCGGGTATGGGTAGATTATGACAAAATCCCGCAAGCCATGAAAGATGCGTTTGTGTCTATTGAGGACGAACGGTTTTATCAGCACAACGGAGTAGATGTCAAGCGTACCACCAAGGCTACGGTGATGTATTTTGTCAATAAAATTACGCGCAAACCTACCAGTTTTGGCGGCAGCAGCATTACGCAGCAGCTGGTAAAGAATCTGACCAACGAAAAGGACCAAAGTCCGATACGGAAAATGCAGGAAATCTCACGTTCCGTGAACTTGGAAAAAGAACTTTCCAAAGATCAGATTTTGGAACTGTATCTCAATTCGATTTATCTGTCACAGGGATGTAACGGAGTACAAACCGCATCGCAAACCTATTTCGGTAAAGATGTGAGCGAGCTGAATCTCGCCGAGTGTGCTTCCATTGCCGGAATCACACAATATCCTTCCCTTTATGACCCGCTGGTAAATCCTGATAAAAACAAAGAAAAGCAGGAACTTGTCCTGAAAAAGATGCTGGAACTCGGAAAAATTACTCAAAGTGAATTTGACGACGCAGTAGCATACTCACTGGAATTCAAACGTATGGAAAACAGCGAGGAAACAAATAAAGTCAATTCCTACTTTGTTGACCAGGTGATATATGATGTGCTGAATGCACTGATGGATAAAGGGTATTCCAGAACAATGGCAAATAAGATGCTGTATTCTGGCGGATTAAAAATTGTTTCCACCTGTGATGTAGCTATTCAGGATGCGATTGAGAATGTCTATGAGCAGGAAAGCAACTTTTATTCTTCCTCGGCTTCACCTGCCCCGCAGTCGGCTATGCTGATTCTTGACCCTTACACGGGCGCGGTGAAAGGTATGGCAGGCGGCATCGGCAAAAAAACAGCGAATCTGACCTTGAATCGTGCAACACAAGCACTGCGGCAGCCCGGTTCTTCTATTAAGCCTATCGCGGTCTACGCACCTGCCATTGAAAACAATTTGATTACTCCGGTAGATATTTATATCGACAAAGCAACAAGCTATGGCGGTTGGACGCCGCAAAACGTAGACCGGCAATTCCGCGGAGCGGTTTCCGTTCAATACGCAGTACAACAATCCCTGAACACAGTCGCTGTCGAGATTCTGAACAAAATGGGAACAAAAAAATCCTTTGATTTTTTAACCAACAACTTGGGCATCACCTCTTTGGTTGACGAAGAGGTGCGGGCAGATGGAAAAACTTACTCAGATATAGGTCTGTCGCAGTTAGCGCTCGGCGGACTGACAGACGGCGTTTCTGTCCTCCAAATGGCGGCGGCTTACGCACCTTTTGCCAATAATGGCATCTATACACAACCGTATACCTACACAAAGGTGCTCAACGCAGAAGGAAAAGAAATTATTACAAATGCACCGGAAACCCATATCGCTATGGACGCCTCTACCGCTTATGTAACAACCCGTATGCTTCGCAATGTTGTCACAAGCGGAACCGGCGGAGGTGCGCAGGTTTCCACCGGTATTTTCACTGCAGGAAAAACGGGAACAGCTACGGATTACCATGACCGATGGTTCGTCGGATACACCCCATACTACGTCGGGGCAGTATGGTTCGGATACGATCAACCAAAACCCACCCCCTCCAGTCCATGTGTGAGAGTTTGGAAAAAAGTTATGGATCAGGTACACAAGGGGTTGCCGGACAAAATGTTTGAAATGCCTAGCAAGGTAGTAACAGCTTCTTACTGTAAGGACAGCGGAAAATCACCGACAGAAGCGTGCAAAGAAGCAGGTACAGTGCAAAGTTTTTACTTCGTCAAAGGCAGTACGCCTCGCGGCACTTGCGACTTGCCCCACACTCCGGAAGCGGAAGAAGACCCGGACGCAACCTCTGATCCGGAAGATTCTGCCGACCCGAATGGCTCCCCATCAGTCTCACCGGATGCCTCAGGCGAACCCGAACCTACATCTTCGCTGCCAACGAGCACGCCTCCCGCGCAGCATGTTTCTGATACCGCTCCCTCCGCCTCGCCGGAAAGCGGAACGGTTTCTTAACTCGTAAATAATATCCGACAGCTAAGCTCGGACTTTTCTTACTACAAAAAACAGCGTGCCTATTGAAGTGCACGCTGTTTTTTGTAGTAGTCTTTTATACCGTCTTTAAATATTCCGCATTGCGCCTTGCGGAATCCAATGGTGAAACCGCATACTGTTCCTGCTCAACCACAAAATACTTTGCGTATTGCGCAGTCTTTACAAGTTCCGCAATATCTATTTTCCCATCCGGAACATCAACATTTTTCTTATCGTCGCCAATTTGTTTGATGTGAATCAATTCAATTTTCTTACCCATTTTTTTGATGTATTCAAACAGACACACATCCGCGTAAGCCGCCCAGTACACATCCAATTCCAAAATAACGTCATCAGAAGTCTTTTCCGCAATAAGGTCAAGAATATACTTGCCGTCTATTTTCTCAAACTCCTGATTGTGATTGTGATAACCTACTTTAATTCCATATTTCTTTGCAGTTTCCGCCGCACTGTTGAGCATATCGCATATTTCGTTCACATCATTCATTGACTCAAACTTCGCCCACGGACACACCATATATTTAGCGCCGATATCTTTTAAATACTGCAATTCCTCTTCTAAGGAATTTTTAAAAATGTCTGCACCGGAATGAGAACCGACCGCGTACAGTCGGCTTTCCTGTAACAATTCTTTCATCTCCGAAGAAGTCAGTCCGCCAAATCCGGCGAACTCTACACCGCTGTATCCAAAATCTCCGGTCGCTTTTACACTGCCCTTAAAATCCTTTTCAGTTTCATCACGCAGGGAATATAATTGCATCGAAAATTCCATATTTCCTTCCTCCTATATGTTCGTCTGAACAGACGCGCCGCTCTGTGCGGACTCAAAGGCAGCTTCCATTACCCGCATTACGCGCAGTGCCTGCTGCGGCGTGATTTTCAATTCCGCCTTCCCCTCTATCGCGTCTACAAACTGCTCATACACCGGATCAAGGTTGTCCACTACGTCCAAAGGCTCGGAAAGCGTAATCGTTTCTACCGAATTAGGATTTCTGGGTGCCATAGTCTTGGTTGGTCCCGCCTTGGTATAAACAATTTCCTCTTCCCACACATTTTCCTTATCTACGCAGCGTACAATTTTACCGTCGCAATTCCAATCATCAATTTGCAGCGTTCCTTTTTTACCCAAAACGTACCAGCGCGGATGAGTAATATAATTGTTTGTCGAAACTTCAATATGTGCTGTCACACCGTTATCAAACGTCATCGTCAAATGGAAATTGTCATCCACCTCGCTGTATTCTATGCTGTACATTTTGCAGAATACGCTTGTCACTTTGGCATCGTACATATACATTAGCTGGTCAATCAGATGAACACCCCAGTCCAGCATCATACCGCCGCCAAGTTCCTTAATGGTGCGCCAGCCGCTCGGCATTCCGCGCGACCCCTCCACACGGGATTCAATCACATAGACATCCCCCAAAAGACCTGCCTCCACATTGCGCCGCATCAGCACAAAATCGCGGTTTGTGCGGCGATTCTGGTCAATCGTAAATATCTTTCCACATTTTTCGGACACTGCGATGATTTCCTCTAATTCTGCCGAACTTAGCGTCACCGGCTTTTCACAAATGACATGCTTGCCCGCCTCCAGTGCCTTTATCGCAAGCTCCTTATGCACCTCGTTGGTAGTCGCGACAAGAATCATATCAATTTCCGAATCGGACAAAATTTCTTCCTCCGAGGCATATGCCTTTAACCCTTTTTCTTCCGCAGCTTTCAACCGCGCGGCATCAACATCCCAAACACCTTTTACCTTTACCTTAGTATTGCCTTTGCTAAGCTGTGTAAAATGGTGTCCTGCCATTCCGCCAAATCCGATAATTCCTAAATTGTATAGTTGCTTTTCCATCATAGTCATGCCTTTCTGATTGCAAATGATACATACAAATAATGCCTTTGTCCTTTTATCAAAAAACAACAAGCAAATAAAATTTCACTAAAGATTCCCGCAAAGCCACGCCCGTGACTTTACGGGAAAAAGAGCAGCGACGAAGCAGGCGTCGTTTTGACGCCCTTGGTCAAAACAAGCAAGTGTAGTCCGCTTTAAGGGCTCCCAAAAAGCCCTGCGGCGCTTCGCACGGACTTTTTGGGAAAGCTAAGACGCAACAAAATGAGTAAGCAATGACTTTTGTTTTTCAGTCATTGCGAACGATATGGAGTTTGCGTCTTCCCAAGTGCTCCCGCAAAGTCCTGCGCCCTGCGCGTGACTTTGTGGGAAAAGGAGCAGCGACGAAGCAGACGCCGTTTTGACGCTCTTGGTCAAAACAAGTAAGCGTAGTCCGCTGCGACGTCATGCCCACCACATCTCTCCTGCATTCTGATAGATAATAACATCTTTCAGGAAAGTAATCGCTTTTTCCAACCCTTCCTGCGGAGACATCAATCCATCCTCGTGCTCAATCGAAATCGCGCCATCGTAACCGACAGACTTTAACGTGCTGATTATATTATTCCATTCCTCTTTGCCGTGTCCGTAGCCCACTGTGCGGAATACCCAGGAACGTTCCAAGATGTCTCCGTAATGCTTGCAATCCAATACACCGTTCACATCACAGTTTCTACGGTCAATTTTCGTATCTTTCGCGTGGAAGTGGTAAATCGCTCCCTTAAGCGCCTTAATTGCCGCACAAGGGTCAATTCCTTGCCAGAACAGATGACTCGGGTCAAAATTCGCACCGATGATATCGCCTACAGCCGCGCGCAGTTTCAGGCAAGTTTCAGGATTGTATACTACAAAACCCGGATGCATTTCAAACGCAATTTTTTTGATGCCATGTTCAGACGCAAATTTTGCCATCTCTTTCCAGTACGGAATTACCTTTTCATTCCACTGCCAATCCAAGATTGTCAAAAAATCCTCCGGCCACGGACAAGTCACCCAGTTAGGATATTTTGACCCTTCGCTGTCGCCCGGACATCCCGAAAAACCGACAATGGTCTCAACACCAAGCATTTCTGCTGCTAAAATCGCATTTTTGAACTGATTGTGGAATTTTTCCGCAATCTCTTTCTGCGGATGCAAAGGATTGCCGTGGCAACTCACACAGGAAATTTCCATATTATATTTTTTAAACAGTGCTTTCATTTCCTCTGCCTTTGCAGGATTGTCAATCAATTCCTGCGGTTTAAGATGACAATCACCCGGATATCCGCCCGCACCGATTTCCATACTGTCTACACCTAAAGAACTCAAATACTGCAATGCCTCTTCCAAAGTCTTGCCATTCAGTACCGGATTCATTACTGATAATTTCATATTTCACACTCCTCGGCTTTCCGATAATATAATATCTCGTTTCTTAAAATTCAATTGTTTTTCCGGTTTTCGCACTTTCATAAATTGCCTCTAAAATCTGCGTTACCACAATTGCCTGCTCCGGCTTAACAACAGGCTCTGTGTCATTGATAACCGCGTCAATCCACTGCTGAGCCTCAATGTCTGCCGCAGATTTCGACTCACCATCATAAAACGCCACTCCACCCGCGTTTAAGTCCGGCTTTTCCACAAGCTGTCTGCCATGCTTTACACAGTTGATACGCAGTCCGTCGTTCATGTCGGCTCCGCCTTCCGTACCTGCCAGAGTTGTGGACGCCTCAATACAATCAAGCATATTGATTGCCCAACTGCTCTCCAAAATAATGGTAGCGCCGTTTTCCATCGTGATGTAACCGAAAGCGGAATCTTCCACCGTATATTCTTTCGGGTCCCAATCGCCCCACGCGTTAGCGGTGTTTGTCTGGTCTCCCAACTTTTTATATACACTGCCCTTAACAGCTTTCGGCTTGTAATTATCCATGCACCATAAAGTTAAATCCAAAGCGTGTGTACCGATATCAATAAGCGGACCGCCGCCCTGCTCCTCCTCGTTCAAAAACACGCCCCAGGTCGGAACGGCACGGCGACGCAACGCCAACGCACGTCCGAAATAAATATCACCCAGTTCGCCGCTCTCGCACGCCTCTTTCAGATAAGTACTATCCGGACGGAAACGGTTCTGGTATCCGATCGTCAGTTTCTTTCCGGTGCGTTTGTGTGCCTCCAACATCAGTTTTGCATCCGCGTAAGTTTTCGCCATCGGTTTTTCACACATAACATGGCAATCTGCCTCCAACGCCGCGACGGTAATCGGAGCGTGCGACTTATTCGGAGTACAGACATGTACTACATCAAGATTCTCTTTTTCCAACATTTCTTTATAATCGGTATAAACGCGCGCGCCTTCAACGCCAAACTCCTCTGCGGCCTTTTCTGCCCGCTCTGCAATAATGTCACAAAATGCTACCATTTCCGCCTCTTTTACTTTTTTCAAAGACGGCATATGTTTTCCGTTCGCAATACCACCGCATCCTACAATACCTATTTTAACCATTACAATCACTCCTAATATATATTTTATTTTATTTCATTATATGTTCGTTGACTGCCGCAATATCAACCGATGCTGTAAAATCTGATGGGAAATTTTATTATTCTTCATTTTTTCAACCAATAATTCAAACGCAATTTCTCCCATCTGCTGCTGCGGCTGTGCAACCGTAGATAACTGCGGCTCTAAAATATACGAAATATCGGTATTATCAAATCCAACAACCGCCACGTCCTCCGGAACACGCAATCCGGCGTGCTTTAATGCTGTCACAGCGCCTGCCGCCATCCGGTCGGAAATTGCAAAAACCGCGTCAAACTGTTTTTTTTGCCGCAGTGTCTCTGCTACCACCTCACCGCCGTTGCGGTATCCGTAATTTCCATAGCAAACCAACTGTGGGTCGAAAGGAATATTGTGCTGCCGCAAAGCGTCCTGATATCCGAGAAACCGCTGCTCAGTGGATACCAACTGATTATCCACCGTCAAATATAAAATCCGCTTTCTTCCCAACGAAATCAAATGCTCCGCCGCTTCCCGCGCCGCAAGCCGATTATCAATGGAAACATACGGGGTATATTCCTCATCAACATACTCACTGCACTGCACAATATGATAACGCTGTGCCATATCACGTACTTCTTCCTCTGACATCAAGGTATTGATAATAATCGCTCCGTCCGCCAAATGATTTCTCACCAAATCCAAATACGATTCCTCGCTCTCGCGCAAATCATTGGTAGCGCATATCATAGCGGTATAACCCGCCTGCTGGGCTGCCGCGTTAATCCCACGCACAACACGACTGCAAAAATGGTTAGCAATTGTGGTCAAAATAATCAAAATCACCTTAGTCTCTTTTGTGCGCAAATTTCTGCCAAGAAGATTAGGCTCATAATGATATTTCTTTGCAACAGCAAGCACATGTTTTCGCGTTCGTTCCGACACGGTATCGGCATCGCTGAACACTCGGGACACCGTCGCCACCGAAACGCCCGCCAATTCCGCTATCTCTTTGATAGTTATACTACCACCTCCGACCATTGTAATCGTTTACAATTTGTAATCGATTACATTATAGCACTATTTGAAAATTTGTCAATACATTTTTATAAATTTTTTACTTTTAAACGAAAAAAACGGAAGCAGTATCGAGTTGATACTGTTTCCGTTTTTTACCTTATCTCATGATTCTTTATTGGAAGAATCTCCGTTTACTACATGCGGGGTGTGATACCATTCCTTATTGTTTTTCTTCAAACAACCAACAATGCCAATCGGTATCCAGGACAGCAAATAGAGCAAAAACCCTCCCATATGCTTGAGTAAACCAATACTCAGCTTTTTATCCTGATACAACCCGAACACCGCGACAAATAACGTGCCGAGCAAGTATATATTAAGCAATAAAAAGTTCATCGGCTGCATCCACAATCCGGTCAGCATCGGCAAAAATTCACCATTTGTTGCCAAAGAAATCCAAGTAAAGATATCCAGCGCCGCAAATACGCTCAAACATACCGGAACTAACGTATCGCTCCAAAAATTCATCACCATATGAATCGGCTCCGCCTTTTTTTCCGTAAATCCCTTGCGCAGCAAAGGTCGTATAAACCGCGTGCCAACATCGGCAAGTCCCTGCACCCAACGTGTGCGCTGATTCCACGACGCCTCCATTTTGATAGGCTTTTCGTCATAAACCACCGCGTCCTGCGCCCAGCCGACCTTAATATCATTCAGCGCCAGTTTAAGCGTAAATTCGGTGTCCTCCGCCAGACAGGTAGCCCCCCAACCGTACTCTTTAATCAATTCGGTTTCGATAGCAAGTCCTGTACCGCCCAAACGGCAACCGATGCCCAAATTCCCACGAGAAAGCTGCGCGCTGCGATTATTCAGCCAATACCACAACGAATAGGAGAAAGTCACCCAGGAATCATAAGGATTCTTACTGTCCAAATATCCCTGAACCGCACGATATCCTTGGTTAACCGTCTCGTTCATCCTCGTCAGAAAGTCAGGAGCGACGGTGTTGTCTGCATCAAAAACCGCAATATAATCATAGTTATCGTCATTTTCAAAAATATGTGCAAACGCATACTCTAACGCATATCCCTTGCCTTTGTCCTGATCATTAAAACGCTCCAAAACGACCGCGCCATGCGCACGCGCAATATCTGCTGTATTATCCGTACAATTATCTGCAACAACAAATACCTTATACTTCTGCTGCGGATAATACATCTGATCCAAGCTGTTAAGCAGTCCTGCAATCACTCTTTCTTCGTTATGTGCCGCTACAATAATGGCATAAGTGTGCAATTCGTCACTGACAGGCTTTTTCTTTGCGGTCGCAAGAGAGAACAAAGAAATAGAAAGATAGTACATCCCAATAAAAAGCAGAATAATTTCCACGCCGAAAATTATGTAGCCCACCTTACACCCCTCCGTTTATAACAAGATTTCATTGAAAGCTTTAGCGTAGCTAAAGCTACACCAAAAACGTTTCAACCTCGCGAAGTGGGAGATATGCCCGCCACTTCTTCTAATTAAGCGGAACCCGACACCTAAGAGACGGGAGACAGTCCCACGAGGTTATATATATTTCCTGTTGTTGTCCAAAGTTTTTACAGATACTTCGTCTTAATTCTATATCATTATATCGCAAACACATAAAGAATGCAAGAGTCTGAAATATTAAATTTTTATAACTAAAAGCAAGATGTCCCCCGCCGCGTCGTAGGAATGGACCGCGCTTTGCTCATTTTCGTCCAAAAACGGCGAAAACTCGCCTACTCCGTCATTCCTCCTCTTTCCCAAAAAGTCCACTTTGTTGGGACTTTTCGGGACCCCTAAAGAGGGAGGCGGGTTCCACTTACTTTTTTCAGTGGGGGTGCAATCCCCCACTGAAACGTTGAATGACGGGGCAACGCCCCTTATTGAACTAAATTAAGAAACTGCAATATTTATTTTATGGCAACACATCTCAAGGTATGTACAATTAATGAAAAAAACAATGGACAAATTTACAATTTTATATTACACTAAAAGAAAAACGAATTAAGGATGAAAGCATTATGAAAGTTAAAACTGTTTTTGTATGCAGCGAATGTGGCACAGAATCACCAAAGTGGATGGGGAAATGCCCCGGCTGTTCTGCATGGAACACCATGGAAGAAGAAACCATACGACCGAAATCATCCGCTTCCTCCGCGCGTACCACCTATAGTACGGGGCGCAATTCCGCTGTTCCGAAACCGCTTTCTCAAATTGAATCAGAGGACGAGGCGCGCATCAGCACCGGAATGACAGAACTTGACCGCGTGTTGGGCGGCGGACTGGTGACGGGTTCTCTCGTTTTGGTCGGCGGCGACCCCGGCATCGGAAAATCTACCCTTTTGCTGCAAATCTGCGAATTTATCGGCAAGAGCAAAAAGGTGCTCTATGTTTCCGGCGAGGAATCTCAGCGGCAAATCAAGCTCCGTGCCGAGCGATTAAAGATTACTACAGAAAATTTAAAAGTATATTCCGAGACAGACACACTCGCCATCGCAGACTGTATTTTTAAAGAGCGTCCCGATGTTCTGATTGTAGATTCTGTTCAAACCATGTACAACCCCGAAATCTCCTCCGCGCCCGGAAACATCACCCAAATCCGCGATTTGGCTGCCAATCTGATGCGGATTGCCAAAGAGGAATCCATCGCGGTATTTTTGGTAGGGCATGTGACAAAGGAAGGGTCTATCGCCGGTCCGAAAGTTTTGGAGCATATCGTGGACTGTGTACTGTATTTTGAAGGAGAACGACACCAATCCTACCGCATCTTGCGTGCGGTCAAAAACCGTTTTGGTTCGACTAATGAAATCGGCGTGTTTGAAATGTCCGGAGACGGACTGGAAGAGATTCAAAATCCCTCCCTCGCCCTCTTGTCGGGAAGACCGGACGATACGCCGGGTTCCTGCATCGTTTGCACTATGGAGGGGACCCGCCCTGTTTTGGCAGAGGTTCAGGCTTTGGTGACCCCCTCCTCTTTCGGCAATCCGCGCCGGATGGCAAGCGGAGTGGATTTGAGCCGTGCCCTTATGCTGATGGCAGTACTGGAAAAGCGGGCAGGACTTCATATTTCATCCTATGACGCGTATATCAACATCGTAGGCGGACTGAGGATTTATGAACCGGCAATCGATATGGGCATCGTACTTGCCATTGCCTCCAGTTTCCGTAACGTACCTATCAGCAGTGGAGTTGTGGCAATCGGCGAAATCGGATTGACGGGAGAAACACGCGCTTGCCACTTTTTAGAAAACCGAATTGCCGAAGCGGAAAAAATGGGATTTCAAAAATGTATTGTTCCCGCAAGCAATGTTTCTAAATTAAAGAAATTCAAAAAAATCGAAGTGTGTCCATTTAGCGGCATTCGAGATGCAATAAAAAATTTTTTATAATTTTTGAAAATTCTATTTGAAATTGAGAAAGATTTGTAGTATAATAGAGATACAATTAAATTAAGATGACTTCGCCTCCTCATGGCAGGGAACGGATTTTGTCCGGAGTTGAGCCAAGCTCTTAACCCACAAATAATCGTTCTGCACCTTTTCCAAAGAATCTCAGATTTTCGGAATCCTGATTGAAGCGGACTTTGCTTAATTTTTTCATCGGGAATATGAATTTTCGCTGAAAGCAGTGAACGACAGGGCGCCCACTCTGTCAGGGGTATTTAGGGAAAAGGGAGGATTAGCGCGAAGGAATAACGCTAATTCGCTCCGCGAAGAAGGTTTGTGTGGTAACTTTTTATCCGATTAAGACAGAAATCGGATAGCTTCTTCGCTATTTTATTATTGGGCGGAAAGGCAATGGCGATTTTTGTGTTTAAGATTGGTGACAAAGTGGTTTATCCCATGCACGGAGCCGGAATCATCGAAGGCGTGGAAGAAAAATGCATTTTGGGAGAAAAGCATAAATATTATGTACTCAAAATGCCGGTCGGAGATATGAAGGTCATGATTCCCATAAATAATATCGAAGGGATTGGCGTCAGAAATATTGTCAGCGCAGAGGAAGCCGACAGAGTACTAAAGGTTTTTGAAGCATGCGGAGAGGACGACAACAGTAATTGGAATAAGCGTTATCGGGAAAATATGGAAAAAATGCGGATAGGTGAGCTCTCTGAAATTGCTTATGTGACTAAAACCCTTATGCTGCGAGACCGCCGGAAAAGTTTGTCCAACGCGGAACGAAAAATGTTGGCAAACGCTAAAAATATTTTACTTTCTGAACTGGTTTTGTCAAAAGGTATCAGTCATACCGAGGCGGAGGAATTATTGCAGACAGCTATGGCCAAAGCAGAATAATTGGGCATAAAGCGCGTGGCATTTGAATATTTATATTTTAAAGATATACGAATAAAGTATAGGGAAAGCAGGCGAATTATGTTTGAACGATTCCGACAAAAAATGAAACCGCATCGAAAAGTGATTGCTCTCATTGCAGCAGCGGGAGAGGGCAGACGAATGCAGGCAGATACGCCGAAACAGTTTTTGCTTTTGCAAGACAAACCTGTGCTGGCTCACACGTTGGAACAGTTTTCTAATTGTGATGCTGTGTCGGAAATTGTGATTGTCACCCGCGCCGAGGATATTTTACTTGTAAATGACCTTGTGCGGGAGTTTGAAATTCAAAAGGTAACAGAAATCCTGCCCGGTGGTGCGACCCGGCAGGAATCTGTTTTTTCAGGGCTGAATCGGTTGGATGATGACAGTATTGTACTGATTCACGACGGAGCCCGCCCCTTTGTTACCGAAACACAAATCAACAATGTGATACAAGCGGCAGAAAGTAATGGCGCCGCGGCGCTGGGCACTCCGCTCAAAGACACCTTGAAACGAGTTGACGCGCAAGGCTATATTGCCGATACCATACCGCGCAGCGATTTATACCGTATACAAACACCGCAAGCATTTTTCACCAACGAAATCAAACTAGCGCATATCCGCGCGCAGGAATCAGGATTGACTGTGACAGACGACTGTGCTTTGATGGAACAATACGGCAGGCGAGTCGCTGTGGTAGAGGGCAGCGATATCAATATTAAAATCACTACACCGGAAGATTTATGGTTGGCAGAAGCAATTAGTACACGATTTACAGAGGAGGGTTTCTATGCGCATCGGTCTTGGTTATGACGTGCATCAGTTAGTTGCCGGCAGAAAACTGATTTTAGGCGGAGTTGACATTCCGCACGATGTCGGTTTGCTGGGACACTCCGATGCCGACGTCCTCCTCCACGCGATTATGGACGCCCTGCTCGGGGCGGCAGCATTAGGAGACATCGGCAAACATTTTCCCGATAGTGACCCAACCTATAAAGGGGCTGACAGTCTGAAATTATTGCAATGTGTAAATAATTTGCTGCAAGAACACCACTTCTCTATCGAAAATATTGACTCTGTCATAGAGGCACAGCAACCCAAATTAGCAAATTATATCGACACCATGCGGGAAAATATTGCGCATGCACTTCAAATCCCCCTCTCCTCTGTCAGCGTCAAAGCCACTACGACAGAAAAATTAGGCTTTGTCGGTGCTTGTGAGGGAATTGCGGCTCAGGCAATCGTACTATTAAAATAAAATTTTCCAAAACGGAGAACGGCAGAAATATTCAAATATAATCTACAATAATCAAGGATAATCACTTTTAATTCTCTCTGATTGAACTTGATTTGTAGATTATTTTTTACTATTATTAACAGTGTTAGCACTCGCCAAATTAGAGTGCTAACACAACGAACAGAAACCAAAATAAAAGGAGGACATACATTATGAACATCAAACCATTGGCAGACAGAGTTGTTATCAAAATGCTGGAAGCGGAAGACACAACCAAAAGTGGTATTATTCTGGCAGGCACTGCAAAGGAAAAACCGCAGATTGCAGAGGTTGTAGCAGTCGGTCCGGGCGGCGTAGTAGACGGCAAAGAGGTCGTCATGGAACTGGCAGTCGGCGATAAGGTGATTATGAGCAAATACGCAGGTACAGAGGTCAAACTGGACGGAGAGGAATACATGATTCTTCGGCAAAGCGATGTACTCGCAAAAATTGACTAATTACGAAAATTAAATCTCAGGAGGTCTTATCATCATGGCAAAGCAAATTTTATTTGGTGAAGAAGCAAGACGCGCCTTGGAAAAAGGCGTGAATCAATTAGCAAATACTGTAAAGGTTACTTTGGGTCCGAAAGGTCGCAATGTTGTTTTAGATAAAAAATACGGCGCTCCGCTCATTACAAATGACGGTGTAACTATCGCAAAAGAAATTGAGTTGGAAGACCCGTTTGAAAACATGGGTGCACAGTTGGTAAAGGAGGTTGCAACCAAGACCAACGATGTTGCCGGTGACGGAACCACTACCGCTACTCTGCTCGCGCAGGCTTTTGTACGCGAAGGTTTGAAGAATGTTGCAGCAGGCGCAAATCCGATGATTGTCCGCAAGGGTATCGCGTCCGCGGTTGACGCAGCGGTGGAAGCTGTTGTAAAGAACAGCAAAAAAATTAGCGGCAAAGAGGATATCGCAAGAGTTGCCTCCGTATCTGCAGCAGACGAGAATGTCGGCAATCTTATCGCGGACGCAATGGAAAAAGTAACCGGCGACGGCGTTATCACCGTGGAAGAATCCAAGACGGCAGAAACTTTCTCCGAAGTTGTAGAGGGAATGCAATTTGACAGAGGGTACATTGCTCCCTACATGGTTACCGATACCGAAAAGATGGAGGCAGTTTTGGACGACGCCTACATTTTGATTACCGATAAAAAGATTTCTAACATTCAGGAAATCCTCCCGTTGTTGGAACAGATTGTACAGCAGGGCAAAAAACTGTTGATTATTGCTGAAGACGTTGAGGGCGAAGCGCTCTCTACCTTAGTTGTCAACAAGCTTCGCGGGACTTTCACTTGCGTAGCGGTAAAAGCACCGGGCTTTGGCGACAGAAGAAAGGAAATGTTGCAGGATATTGCAATTTTGACAGGCGGCACTGTTATCTCCGAGGAACTCGGACTTGACTTGAAAGAAACAACTGTTGACCAGTTGGGACGTGCGCGTCAGGTAAAGGTTCAGAAAGAGAACACCATTATCGTTGACGGAGCAGGCGACCAGAATGAAATCAAAAACCGCGTTGGTCAAATCCGCGCTCAGATTGAGGAAACAACCTCCGAATTTGATAAGGAAAAATTGCAGGAAAGACTTGCGAAACTGGCAGGCGGCGTAGCCGTTATCAAAGTCGGCGCTGCAACCGAAATTGAAATGAAAGAGAAAAAGCTGAGAATTGAGGACGCTCTTGCAGCAACCCGCGCCGCTGTCGAAGAAGGCATCGTTGCCGGCGGCGGAACCGCTTATATCAACGCCATTCCGGCAGTAGAAGCATTGCTTGGCAGCACTGCGGGCGATGAGAAAACCGGTGTGGAAATCGTTCTCCGCGCTTTGGAAGAACCCGTTCGCCAGATTTCTTACAACGCTGGCGTAGAAGGCTCTGTCGTAGTAAACAAGATTAAAGCAAGTGAGACCGGCGTAGGTTACAACGCGCTGACCGATGAGTACATGGATATGCTCAAGGGCGGTATTGTTGACCCGACAAAGGTAACGCGCTCTGCGCTCCAAAACGCGTCCAGCGTTGCAGCAATGGTTCTCACCACCGAGAGTCTGGTTGCTGACAAGCCCGACCCGGCTGCTGACGCAGCTGCTGCGGCTGCAATGGCAGGCGCAGGCGGCGGAATGTACTAAAATCTAAAATATTGATTGGGAGGTGAAAAGATGCATAATTTTTCTTGCTAACCGTTCAGGCAGACAAATAAGATAGATTCCGAAAAAATCGGCGGTTCTTTTTGTTGTGCCTATATGCAAGAAAGTTATGTATTCTTTTTGCCTGCATCAGACACATCAATATTAATGATGTTTCTTTGTGAATATGATTTGTTTGGCTGCAAGAATATGCTTTCTTGCAGCCATTTTTCGTATATAGGGAGGACAAAGAAATGTCGCAGATTAAAATTTCAAACTTAACTTTTGGATATGAGGGCAGTTATGACAACGTATTTGAAAACGCCAGTTTTGTCATTGACACCGACTGGCGGTTGGGCTTTACCGGCAGAAACGGGAGAGGCAAAACAACCTTTTTGCGTTTGCTGTTAGGACAATATGCTTACAGCGGAACAATTACCCACAGCGTATGCTTTGATTATTTTCCGTTTGTCATAAAGGATAAGACGCAGAACACAATAAATATCATTGAACAAATTTATCCCGATTACGTCTATTGGAAAATTTCAAGAGAATTGTCTTTGCTGAATCTGGAGGATTCCGTCCTGTTCCGCCCGTTTAACACTCTTTCCAACGGCGAGCAAACCAAGGTGATGCTATCTGTTCTTTTTGCAAGAGACAATCGTTTTTTGCTCATTGATGAGCCTACCAACCATTTGGATGAAAAAGCTAGAGAAAGCGTTGCCGAATATTTAAAAACCAAAAAAGGATTTATCCTGGTTTCACATGACCGAGTATTTTTAGATATATGCACAGACCATATTTTATCTATCAATAAAAACAGTATTGAGATTGAACAGGGCAATTTCTCCTCATGGCTGTCCAATAAGGAGCGGCGCGACCGTTTTGAAATTGCCGAAAACGCGAAACTGAAAAAAGAAATCGGTAGATTGCAGAAATCCGCTGAGGAAAAAGCGAGATGGTCAGACAAAACGGAAAAATCAAAATTCAATGGTAGAAATTCCGGTTTGCGTGTTGACCGCGGATACATCGGTCACAAATCCGCCAAAATGATGGCGAAGTCAAAAGCCTATGAGGCGCGGGCGGAGCGGGCAGTCGCTGAAAAGTCAATGCTTTTAAAAAATATAGAACACACGGACGATTTAAAATTAAGTCCGCTCAAATATCACACCGAAACGATTGCCTATTTCAAGGATATTTCCGTCTTATATGGCGTTCAGTCGATATGCCAAGGGATAACCTTTGATATCAAGCGAGGAGACCGAATCGCATTAAAAGGAAGCAACGGCTGCGGCAAAACAAGTATCATTAAGCTGATATGCGGTGAAAATCTGTCTTATACCGGTGAATATAAAATCGGCAGCGGATTGACGATTTCTTACGTTTCTCAGGACACATCCTATCTGAAAGGAAACCTAAAAATTTTCGTAACCGAACATGGAATTGATGAAAGTTTATTCAAAGCAATTCTCAGAAAATTAGATTTTTCCAGAGAACAATTTGACAAGGATATCAGCGCACTGAGCGAGGGGCAGAAGAAAAAAGTTCTGATAGCAAAAAGCCTGTGTCAAAAAGCGCATTTGTATATTTGGGACGAGCCGTTGAATTACATTGATATTTTTTCCCGTATGCAGTTGGAAAAATTAATATTGGATTTTCAGCCAACACTTTTATTTGTAGAGCATGACAAAGCTTTCTACGAAAAGATAGCAACCAAAACTGTCTTGATGTGAAGCATAAGGAAAGCGCGGAAAAATTCCGCGCTTTCCTTATGAATTTATCATGCGGCTGATATCCCGCTTCAGCCGTCCCATAATTCGCTTTTCCAATCGGGAAATATAGGACTGCGAAATACCAAGCATATCCGCCACTTCCTTTTGTGTCCGCTCCCTCGCATTGGGTTTTCCTATGCCAAAGCGCAGTTCCATAATACTTTTTTCGCGGCTGGACAAACGGTCCATGGCAATATGCAGAAGTTCTCTGTCCACTTCGTCATCCAACTCCCGCTGAATCACATCGTTTTCCGTTCCCAAAATGTCTGACAGCAATAGTTCGTTCCCGTCCCAATCGACATTCAACGGCTCATCAATTGACACCTCCGACTTAAGCGGATTATTCTTGCGCAAGTACATCAAAATCTCATTCTCTATACAGCGGGAAGCGTAGGTCGCCAGCTTGATATTTTTATCCGGTTTAAACGTGTTGATGGCCTTAATCAGCCCGATTGTTCCAATAGAAATCAAATCCTCCACACCAATGCCGGTGTTCTCGAACTTACGCGCGATATAGACAACCAGCCGCAGATTGCGCTCAATCAGCGTTTGGCGGATTTGCTCCACATTCTCCCCGCGCGCAAGAGACGCAATCAGCTCCTTCTCCTCCTCCCTTGCCAGCGGCGGCGGAAGAACCTCCCCTCCTCCGATATAATGCACTTTCTTGGGGCGAAGCAGTCCGTGACGGAATTTCCACAGATACCACTTCGTTTGAAACAGAATGATATATTTTTTCAACATTTGCAGTCACTCCTATTTGTGTATTAGTTTCCTGTATCAACATATCGGGGTTTAATACCGCGTCATAAATTCCGTTTTCGGACAAGGGAAATGCCAGAATTCCCATAAAGAACTCCTCCTCTATCCGATATGTCCCATGCACATCTTGAGCAGTGTTCACTCTGATTGCCGGCAAAAATCCTTTTGCAGCGCCTACAGAAGAAAACGGCAACAAACGGATTTCATCATAGGACCATTCATTATGCGGCAAGGGTATGTTTGCTTCGATAGCATGTTGATATGCCGCCAATTGCCGCTTGATCTCCTTATCCAAAAGCCGCTCGACCGCTCCTTGCCACGCAATCATAACCGGACGCCCGTCCACGGGGTCGCAAAGCTCGCAGCCGGTATCAATCAAAGCGCGAATCTTCACCGACCGCGTTCCGCGCGTCAACCGCAAGGAAAGAATAACCTTATCCTTTGAAAAATTTTTACGGCACAGCCTTGTAAAGGCAAAGATTCCCGCATAGGACAGCAAAATGGTAATCAAAAGCGTCCCCGCGCCGATTTGCATATAAAATTCCCCGTTAGAGACAATTGTCCCCAAATTAACCCCTGCATTAGTCAGAAAAGCGAGCGCAAATACTGCTCCGCCAAACGCGGCTGACACCATCCAAAAAGTCACGTACGCACGTAAGAAAGCCGCGGGCTTCCAACGGTTCAAGCTCAGCGCGACCAAAACAGCGCTGAATATCAGCTTGCCCATTACCGTTATCATAAGGGCAACTCTCGGAAAAAACATCAGGCAGGAATACCCCGCTCCAAGCACGGCGCCAAGAGTCAGCCTCCAAAGCTTTATCCTGCTTTTACATAGATAACCAGTGACATAAAGCAGAATAAAGTCGATTAAAAAATTCAGAATGAACAAGATGTCTATGTATACTACCGGTCGCATAAAATCGCCATAGCCTTTCCCCCTCTGCGCGTCGGACAAAATCCGTTCGCTTGTTCCGATAACAATATTATACTACCATGTCCCAAAAATTTTTGTCATTTTCTGGCAGAGGTTGGACACTTTTTTAAAAGAAAAGCTGTTGCACATTCGCAACAGCCTTCAGGCTGTCGAAAAACTCGTCCTACCGCAAGTGATAAAATAAAAATTCAAAAATATATAATCATTTTTCATTTTATAAGCCATGCGGGTATCATCGAGAAACCCGCATGGTTACTTGCTTTTTGCGAAAACAAAACTTCATATGTTGAATCCTTGCAGGATTCTTGATAGATCGTTGCTCCCGCAACTCCATATCCCGCTACAAATATGCCACCGGCATATTTGATGACGCGTGACGTACCATCGTACGCCGACGGAAACATTTTCGCAAAATATCACTTCGTTTTTCAACAGCCTGTTCTTAATTATAAACATTTCTACTGTAATCAAAACACAACATCAAGTCTGAAAGAAAATCACTTCTTTTGATAGTACGGCGGCGGATTATACGAACGGGAACGACGCTTTTTGCGCTTGCTTTCACGCACTGCGCGAACAAAACCGACAATCAGCAGTACGATAAAGCCTATCAGACAGCCGAGCAAAACATAAACAACAATCCGCAAGACGCGAAAACTCCAAACCCATTCCCCAAAGGACATTAAAAATCCAAGTGGATGCCGCTTGATATCTTTGACTGCTACCAAGCCAACCTTTCCAACCTCCGCGCCCTCATATGAGAATATCGCGCGGCCAAGTTCCTGCCCTGCCGTAACGGGAGCATACACAGTTTCAGGTGTTTCCACACGGTACTCCACTTTGGAAAGCTCCGCATCTTTGGGCAGCATACTCAACACATCAGCACCTGCGCTCAGCGAAACATAATCCGAACCATCCGCGCTTTGCTTGACGCCCACCTCACCCAATAAATCATTCTTTTTTGCCAACTGCGCATTTTTAAAATTACTGAACCCGTATTGCAGCAACTTTTTGGAATCAGAGTGCGAAACTCTGATGCTCGCCCCTTTCAGCACCACGCAAATCAGTTCTGCCTCTCCATCTTTTGCGGAAGAGACCAAACAATTGCCCGCCTCCGTGGTTGCTCCTGTTTTAATACCAGTCGCCTTGTCATAATAATATTCTAAATATCGGAAGCGTGAAACCAAATTATTGGTATTGATAAAATAACGCTGTGGATTTAAATTTGTTGCATCAAGATAAATATGCGCAATATCCACAATATCCCGAAAAACAGGATGCTTCATCGCCTGCTGTGCTACAACCGCCAAATCACTCGCTGTTGTATAATGCTCCTCATTGTGCAAACCATGCGGATTGACGTAATGCGTATTCTTCAATCCAAGCTCTGCCGCGCGCGCATTCATCATCTCTACAAAATCTTCCACAGTGCCGCCTACACGTTCCGCCAACAGCAGCGCCGCATCGTTGCCTGACGCAATCAGCAACCCCTTGAGCAGATTATCCACGTCCATCTCCTCGTCGGTTTGCAATCCGACCTTGCTGCCGTCAGTAGGAAGTTCAGCAAACATTCCCTCTGAAACAGTCAGCACCTCATCTAAACTTAATTCGCCGCGTTCTATCGTCTCAATAGTCAAAAGAGCGGTCATCACCTTAGTCGTACTGGCAGGGAACAATTTACTTTCCGCATTTTTTTGAAATAAAATATTTCCTGAGTGCGCATCTATTAAAACAGCAGCCTCCGCTTCCACCTTCGGCGCTTCCTCCGCCGACACCGATAGTACCGGAACTGTCAGCAACGATATTATTACAATACAAAATACGGCAACAAGCTTTTTCACCACTATCAAATCCTTTATCTGTATTTTTACTTTATGGAATACGTTTTATTCCTCTTACTCCATTGCTCTATCTGCAAATGTACAAAAAATACCTATTTATTCTTTATGGTTCCGTTCAGCAAAGACTGCTCTGCTTGAGACAGCCGTACATAAGACGGAATCAAATCCTGATACAAAACCGTTTCACCGCGCCGTATTGCCTCTAAGCCAAGCTCCGCAACGGAGCCGCCCAAATTCATCATTAAGCTGCGGGGGGGAAATTGCGCCTGCTCGCCTAACGCTTGTTCAATTTCCGCACGGTAAGCCGCCACGCCGTCTCCCAAGAATAATACGGCTGTTTGCTCTCGCCGCAATTCGCACAGCAAATCCTCCAAAGCAATCGCGCGGTCTTCACACAAGCGTTTCAATTCCCGTCCGCCTTGAAATGTGGCATTGTATACCTGATTGCGTCGCGCGTCTAAAATCGGGCAAACAATTCCGTCAAAAATCTGCACCTGATGCGCCAACGCATGCAACGTAGAAACCGCAACACACGGCTTGTCCGTTGCCTGTGCTAACGCCTTTGCGGTTGCAACACCAATACGCACCCCTGTAAAAGAACCCGGTCCGACCGCCGCCGCAAACGCGTCTACCGCCTGCGCTTCGACCTCCGCCTGACGAAACATCTGCTCCACCTGCGGCATCATCTTTTGTGAATGTGTTCGCTTGTGATTGATTACCGTCTCCGCTATCATCCGTTCCTCGTCCACCAAAGCAGCGGTTGCCGCCATGCAGCAGGTATCTATTCCAAAAATCAGCATATCGTTATCTCCCTGTAATCCTCTCCCTGTTCGGGATTTTTTGTTATCTCTACGCGGATATGCCCATCAGGCAGAATATCCGCAATGTTTTCCGCCCACTCAATCACACAGATTCCGTCACCAAACAAATATTCATCAATCCAGCCGCTGTCATTCTCCGTCAGTTTCTTCAAGCGATAAACATCAAAATGATAGAGCGGAATCTCACCCAAATATTCGTTCACCAACGTAAAAGTGGGACTGCTGACCTCACCGGCACAGTACAGCGCTTCCGCCATGCCTTTCACAAATGCAGTTTTCCCCGCCCCCAGACCGCCGACCAGCGCGACAACATCTCCGCTTTTCAATCCGACGGCAAATTCCGCCGCAATTTTTTTGGTATCTTCTATCGAAAAACTACTGTATTTTTTCACTCATTTCATTCCTTTCGCCACGCTCAAGGCAGAAATTCCAGTTATTTATATTATTATATTGTTATTTGCTTATAAAGTCAACTGCTAAGTATTGAAAAAAGTCGAAAAATCAGTTATAATTATAAAAAGATATCATTTTGAGTACTTCTGTAAAGCCAAAATTTAAATTATCGGAGGGATAAAAATGGGTCGTATTGATAAGCACAACTATTATTTGGATATCGCGGAAACGGTTGCCGAGCGCGGTACATGCCTGCGGCGCAACTTTGGAGCAATTGTTCTCGTACATGACGAAATTGTCTCCACCGGCTATACCGGCGCGCCGCGCGGCAGAAAAAACTGCTCTGATTTGGGCTTTTGTATGCGGGAAGAATTAAAAATCCCGCGGGGCGAACGCTATGAGTTATGCCGCAGTGTACACGCCGAGGCGAACTGTATCATCAGCGCCGCGCGCCGCGACATGATTGGCGGCACGCTCTACTTGGTCTGTAAAGACTACAAAACAGGCGAATTGGTTCCGGATACCTCCAGTTGTTCCATGTGCAAGCGTCTTGTCATCAATGCCGGAATTGAACAGGTGGTTGTCCGCGACACAAAAACAGACTTTCGCATCATCAATGTCAGCGAATGGATTGACAATGACGATTCTCTCACGGGCAAGTTGGGTTATTGATTCACCGTTTTTCAACAAGAAGCATTCGCGCGGCAGAGGAAACCTCTCCCCGCACAATGCAGGATGGGATTTCAGCGTCTGCATGCGCATAAGCCGCGGCAGGCGCTTTATTCTGTTCTAAAAACATCTGTAAACGTTCTATCCGCTTACCTCTGCTATTCAGGAACACCTGCGCACGTACCAACGCAAAAAATGCAATCGGCACGCTTTGCCCGCCGTCCTCCATCCGTTTCAACAAATACGCTGCGGCGCGGCAAATATTTTTTTCATACTCCTCCTCGCGGCACAACGCCGCAAGACAAAGCGCTGTTGTTTCCAAACGTCCCGCGCTGTCAAAGACATCAAAATCCGCAAAACTGCCATCCGCACATTGCGCATACAACACGGTAAACAACAGTCTCCTCCGCTGTGCTGCCGTAAGGATAAGCGTTTTCTTCTCGCCTTTGCTGCGCAGTATGGAAATATCCCCCGCAAATTCGCTGAACGGTCTGTTTTTGAGAATCGGTACATTTGCACGCAGCATTACCCCTGAAGCTGACCGTTCCGTCGGAAGTTCGCACAGCATTGCGGAATCATCACAAAAAAGCTGATATTCAACAGCGGTTTTCACGATTTCCTCCCGAATATCCCCCCACACCGAAGCGGGAGATTGCAGCAACAAATCATACAGTCGATTCAGACGAAAACTCCCGTATGCCAAAGAAAGCAAATCAAAGTGTTCAAACTCTTTTATCTCCTCCACCGCCAGCTGTGCCCGATAGGAACCGCCATCGGCGGAAAGCGAGAGTTCGCCCGGTACTCGACCCCGAAAACTTGCGACAAAATTCACGCGTTCATTCAGACGAAGCCGCGGAAACATTGGCGGAATGATTTCATCAAACACCCCGCCGATAGGAATAATACTAACATTAGCCAGCGAAGGCACAAATAGCCGTTGCCGTATTTCCTTCACCTTTTCCGCCGCGGAATCCTCCGGAAAGGAATACACCAAACCACCGTCCGTCAACTCATTCAGACGTGGGAGAATCGAGGATTCCGCCTTGCCATCCGTAATAATAAAACAAACTTTTTTATCCGCCAACACTTCCGCCGCCTTGCGGATAACATGAATTTTGCCCAGCGCCGCACCGGAAGAAATCAAAACGCCTGCATCACTTGCTCCCATATCAGAGAAAAACGTGACCGCTTGCCCTACAGTATAACCGTTTTTCACGGTAATATCATCCATCCAAAGCCTGATTTTTTCTATCCATTCATCACTTACCGCAATCTCCTGTTCAGCAAAACAAGCAATCTCGTTATTGAATACGGCAACCTGTATCGGCAGTCCCGCAGGAAGTTGTTTCAACAATTCCAACACTGTCTGTTTGGCACGATTCAGTCTGGTGCCCAGCAAGTTTCCGCTTGCGTCCAGCAAAATACGGCAGCTATCTACTTTTCTGTCCGGCAGCTGCTTTAACGGCGCACGTAAACTGTAAAACGCCAAACCGCCCATACCACTGTCTTCACGCACCACATAAACTTTGTTCTTCTCCTCCTGCATATGATAAATATCCAACACAAAATCACGCGTCATCTCGGAAAAATCTGCCCGAACAAAAGTGAGATGCGTTTGAAAGTCAGTTTCAATTACATGCGTGGGAGAGACAACCTTTTCTATCTGCTCCCCCTCCGCCAGTTCCAGTTCCGCCCGAAAGCGGTAAGGCACTATGTCCCATTCTTCTGTCTCCGGAATGAAAGAGCGGTACAGACCGGTCGCGGCAGCAGGAAAGACCAAACGTGCAGCCGCCCCCTGCTCAGAACGCGGACAGCGATATTCCAGTTCCGCATAGCACTCAACAGATATTTTGATATTGGTGCAAGGGGGCAATGGCGCAACTGTCATTTTATAAATGCCTTGCATTACACAACGCAGCATGACTAAAGTCTTCCCTTTTTTCTCTATTTGAGATAAATTTTGTTCCAATTCCTCCTGCGAGACAATTCGCCCTCTGACAAGAACCTCATCGTCGACCGTCACCGTCAACCGCCTAATGACAGCATGATACGGCAACGCAATCAAAAACGAAGTTTGAATATCCGCAGCCGCTGTATGTTCATATTCCAGTTCCAAATTCAGCAGCGCATATTCCTGAAAAATATGCCCTTTCAACAGTACATTCTTCAATGCGCAAATTTTTTCCTCCGGATTGCAGACTTGCGGCATATCCATAATAGTTTTCCCCCATTTATCAAAAACTTTCAGTATATCATGCACCCGTTTCCGATTTTTGCATAACTTGATGGTATACCTCTATTATAAAAGTTTTTTTATTGAAAAGCAAGCAAGAATTTTTTTCAGAGGTACAGGAACACATTTTGAAAAGCAACATAGTATAAAGTATAGGCTTGAGACTCACAGAAAACCTTAGTCTTACGCCTGAAATAAGGAGGTGGATTGTATGGGATTCGGATGTGGATGCGGTGGCAATAACAGCTGTCTTTGGATCATCGTTCTGCTCATTATCATCTGCTGTTGCTGCGGCAGTAATAACAGAGGCGGCATTAACGCCTTCGGAAATTCCGGCTGCTGCTGCGATTAGTACCGTACTTATGTAAGCTGCCTGAAAGACAGTAAAAATTACGCTCACAGGCGCACACTCCTTTCGGAGGTGCATGATTGATATACCTATGGATAATATTTCAATTTTCAAAGGAGGTGTAACTATGGGATGCTTCGGCGGATGCGGCGGTGATAACGGTTGCCTCTGGATCATCGTTCTGCTTATCATCATCTGTTGCTGCTGCGGCGGCAACAATAGCTGCTGCAATAACAACTGCGGCTGCTAATCTATGCGGTAACAATAACGAAGGGATGGCTTACCCCAAAGGGAAGTCCTCCCTTTTTTGTATAAAGAAAAAGATACAGACCAATTATAGTCCGTATCTTTTTGCTTTTACACCCTGCTGTCAATAAAAAGCGGCGCAATACTGCCCCACTATGTGTCGCAGGTATTTTAATCTGTTCTTGCTATATTACGGCTGCTTGCCGATATAAGCCAGGATACCGCCATCTACATACAGCACATGTCCGTTAACAAAGTTTGACGCGTCGGAAGCAAGGAATACTGCCGGTCCCATCAAATCCTCTGCCTTGCCCCAGCGAGCTGCCGGAGTTTTGCTGATGATAAAGCTGTTAAACGGATGCCCGTCCACTCTCAGCGGAGCAGTCTGCGGGGTTTCAATATACCCGGGCCCGATTCCGTTGCACTGGATATTAAATTCGCCATACTCAGACGCAATATTCTTGGTCAGCATCTTGAGACCGCCCTTTGCCGCCGCATAAGCGGAAACGGTTTCGCGGCCAAGTTCACTCATCATAGAGCAAATGTTGATAATCTTACCGCCGCCTTTTTTAATCATTGACGGAATTACCGCCTTGGCAACGATAAACGGCGCGTTCAGATCAACGTCGATAACCTGGCGGAATTCTTCTGCAGTCATGTCACACATCGGAATTCTCTTAATAATACCTGCGTTGTTAACGAGAATGTCAATCACGCCAACCTCTTTTTCAATCTGTGCAACGGTAGCCTGAACCGCACTCTCGTCCGTTACATCACACACATAACCGTGTGCCTCGATACCGTCAGCTTTATAAGCCTCCAAGCCCTTGTCGACCAGCTCCTGCTTGATATCATTGAAAACGATAGTTGCGCCCGCTTTTGACAAAGCAGTTGCAATCGCATAACCAATACCGTAAGATGCACCGGTAACCAATGCGACTTTCCCTTCCAATGAAAAACTCTTCATGAAATCCATTTGTCTGACCTCCTAATAATGTGTAGCCGCATTGCTTTTCTGCGACTGTCCGAAATTTTATCAATTATATTATAACATACCATATATTTCATTTCAAGTAATTTCATAAAAATTCTTTATTTGTAGAATTGCAATACTCCCTCAGGTTATGATATTGATTTTATTTGTCCGAAAATATATAATATGTATTGACGATTTAATAAAGCAAAGGAGCATCCCTATGAAAATACTGATGATTGAAGATGATTTAAGTTTAATAAACGGACTATCGTTTGCCATAAAAAAGCAAGGATATGACTTGGATATTGCCCGCACCCGTCTGGAAGCAGATACCGTGTGGACTGACGGAATATTTGATTTGGTAATTTTAGATGTATCGCTTCCTGACGGCAGCGGTTTTGACATATGCAAAAAAATTCGTGAAACATCAAAAGTGCCGATTATTTTTCTCACTGCCGCCGACGAGGAAACAGACATCATCATGGGACTGGATATCGGCGGCGATGATTATATCACGAAACCGTTTAAGCTGGCTGTACTTTTGTCAAGAATAAATGCGATACTCCGCAGAAGCAATAATTTCAACCAAACCAACACGGAACTGAACTCAAACGGCATCATCATAAAGTTGCTAAAAGGTGAAGTATATAAAAACAGGGAACGGATTGACTTGACAACAGGCGAATATAAACTGCTGTGTATGTTGATGGGAAACCCCGATATAGTTCTTTCAGCAGAAAAGATTTTAAGTCAATTATGGGATTGCAAGGAAAACTATGTAGATAATAATACACTGACCGTATATATCCGCAGACTTCGCACTAAAATTGAGGACAATCCGAGCGAGCCCAAAATGATAATTACTGTCCGCGGCATGGGCTATAAGTGGAATACTATGGATTGAGGTGTAGCATGAAAATACTGACAAATAAAAAAATCAAATCCCTTTTTTGCGCAGTTTGGGTATGTATTCTTATATTTACGCTGATTTCCGCACTGTTCATGATTTTTGAAGTTAAAAATGCGGCAATTTATATATTTGTATGCGCCTTGAGTTTGTTTCTTGCGATATGGATAAACTTATACAGGTATTTCAGTGAACAGAACAAAATTATCGAAAAAGCCGAAGCACAAATTGCGGAATACATTTCAGGCAATCATGCAGCGCGAATTGAATGCGACGAAGAGGGCGAACTGTACAAATTGTTTCACAAGATAAATTTATTGGCTTCCATTCTGAACGCACACGCGGAAAAAGAGTCAAAATCAAAGGAGTTTTTGAAAAACACCATATCCGATATTTCGCATCAATTAAAGACACCGCTTGCAGCGCTGAATATCTATAACGGCATTATACAAGACGAGGCGGAAAGCGACCCCGAAATCAAAGAATTTACAGCGCTGACCGAACAAGAGCTTGACCGCATAGAAACATTGGTGCAAAACCTTTTGAAAATTACGAAATTAGACGCGGGAACAATAATTACTGATAAGAAACCGGAAAACATATCGAAACTGCTGAAAAATGTCAAAAATCATTTTTCATTCCGCGCCGAACAGGAAGGCAAACAAATCAGCCTGACAGGTGATGACAATATCACTTTATTATGTGATATTGATTGGCTCACTCAGGCAATAGACAATATTGTAAAAAACGCTCTCGACCATACCGCCACGGGCGGACAAATCCAAATAGAATGGAAACAGCTTCCGTCAATTGTTCAGATTTTGATTAAAGATAACGGGAGCGGTATTCACCCCGAAGATTTGCACCATATTTTCAAGCGATTTTACCGCAGCCGTTTTTCCAAGGACATTCAGGGTGTCGGGCTCGGTTTACCGCTTGCAAAAGCAATTATTGAGGAACATAACGGCAACATTGAGGTTGATAGTACCCCCGGCAGAGGAACAACATTTGTTATAAATTTTTTAATTTAACGCAATTCCTACAAAATTGTAGGCTTATAGTCATATTGCTGTAAGGTTTGTATGGTATTCTTTGAATATCACATAAAAAGAGGTGTTTTAATATGAATCTGTTAGAGGTCAACCGGTTAAGCAAAACTTACGGCAGCGGCGAAACAGCAGTGAGAGCATTAAAAGATGTCAGCTTTACTGTTCCGAAAGGTGAATTTGTCGCAGTCGTCGGTGAATCGGGCAGCGGAAAATCAACACTGCTCAATATGGTAGGTGCGCTGGACACTCCTACCGACGGCAAAGTGGTGATTGACGGCAAGGATATTTTTGCGATGAAAGACAGCAAGCTCACAATTTTCCGCCGCAGAAATATAGGATTTATTTTTCAGGCATTTAACTTAATTCCTGAACTAACCGTTGAGCAAAATATTATCTTTCCTGTTCTGCTCGATTATCAAAAGCCTGACAAAGGATATTTGGAGGAATTGCTGTCGGTGCTCAATCTGAAAGAACGCCGTCATCATCTGCCAAGCCAATTATCAGGCGGACAACAGCAAAGAGTGGCGATAGGCAGAGCATTGATAACAAGACCCGCGCTTATCTTAGCGGACGAGCCGACGGGAAATTTAGACACACAAAACAGCAGCGAGGTTATTGCCCTGCTCAAAGAAGCGTCACGAAAATACGCGCAGACAATCATAATGATTACACATAATCGTTCCATTGCCGCGTCTGCTGACCGTGTTTTGAATGTGTCAGACGGCGTACTGACGGATTTGGGAGGTGCCGGCAATGAGAAGTTATCTTAGTCTTATTCCTATTTCCGCGAAGGTTCACAGAAAGCAGAACCGTATGACAATTATCTGCATTGTGCTTGCGGTGTTTCTTGTAACTGCTGTGTTTTCTATGGCTGATATGGGAGTGAGAGCGGAAAAGGCGAATATGATTCACAAACACGGAAATTGGCACATAAAGCTCCACGAGATAGATAAAAACACCGCCGAACAGATATGTGACGAACCAAATGTTACGGCTTCGTCCTGGTATGACGCTATCAATTATAAAATAGACAAAGATTATTATATAAACGGAAAGAAAGCGGCTCTTGTGGGAGCGGAAGAAGATTATATTACCAATATTCTGGCTTCCGAATTTGAGGGCAAGTTCCCTAAAAATACACAGGAGGTAATGCTCACATCAAACGCCCGTGATGTTCTCGGTATAAGCATAGGCGAAAATATTACAATCAACACTCCTGCCGGCGATATGAATTATATTGTATCGGGTTTTAAATATGATGAATCGGCTGTGTTTTATGACGCTGTTGTTGTGTTTATGAATGAGGAATGTTTTGAACAGGTATGCGTCGTTACAGGCGGCGAGGACTCCTATCCCGAATATTATATTCAATTCAAACCGCATACAAGTATGAAAAAAGCGATTGCGAACATAAAAGAACAATACGGACTTACAGAGGATAACATATCTGAAAACGCCGGTGTTATGGGACTGGAAGGCTTTAGCAGCAATTCGTATCTTATGGGACTATACGGTATCGCGGCATTTCTGTTTTTGCTTGTGCTGATAGCCGGAGCGCTTATGATTTCAAGCAGCATGAACAGCAATGTATCTGAAAGAACTAAGTTTTTTGGCATGCTGCGCTGTACCGGCGCAAGCAAACAGCAAATTGTACGGTTTGTCAGACTTGAAGCTTTAAATTGGTGTAAAAGCGCAATTCCTATAGGAGTAATGATTGCGATTGCAGTAACTTGGGCGCTGTGCACTCTTATGCGTTTTTTGATTGGCGGTGAGTTTTCCAACATTCCTGTTTTCGGCGTGAGCACGGTAGGAATTATATGCGGAATTATTGTAGGAATTGTTACCGTGCTTATCGCGGCGCAGTCTCCCGCGAAACACGCGTCCAAGGTGTCGCCTGTGGCGGCAGTATCGGGCAATGCGTACAGCATAAAAGACGTTCGGCATAAAGCACGTATGCGTTTTGGAAAAATAGAAACGGCTCTGGGTATCAATCACGCAATAGCGTCAAAGAAAAATCTTGTCCTTATGACGCTTTCGTTCGCGGTAAGCATTATAATGTTTCTCAGCTTTTCATCCTTTTTAGGATTTATAAAAGAGGCTCTGCCTTCCCTTCGCGGTTACACCCCCGATGTGTCTATCACAAGCGCGGGCGGTGAATGTTCAATAGACAGAGAATTATATAATGAAATATACGGTAGGAAAAGTATAAAAAATGTTTACGGCTGTATGTTCAATCTGCACATGCCCGTAATATCCGACAGAACGGACGAGGTTGACTTAATTTCGTATGATATGTATATGATGAATTGGTCGGAAAACAACGCCTTGATTAACGGGGATTTGTCAAAGATTTTAGGCGACAGCAAATACGCTTTTACGATTCATAATAAAACAAGCACCTTGAGAAAAGGCGATAAAATACAGATAGGTGATGAGGAAATTGAAATTGCGGGCGAGCTGTCAACCGGCGTATGGTCGGACGGTAAAGCTACCGTTGTCTGCTCGGAGCAAACATTTACACGGCTGACGGGTAAAAATGATTATACGATTTTAAGTATTAAACTTGCAAAGGACGCAACGGAAAATGATATAACATTTCTGCGTAATTTAGCGGGCGAAAATCCGCTTATAGATTATCGTGAAAGCAATCAGCAAACCGGAAACACATACTGGCTGTTTAACATCTTAGTATATGGATTTTTGTCTATTATCGCTATGATTACCGTGTTTAATATCATGAACAGTATTTCAATGAGTGTGTCAGCAAAAATCAAGCAGTACGGCGCAATGCGCGCGATTGGTATGTGCGGCAGTCAGCTTACAAAAATGATAACCGCCGAGGCTGTTACTTATGCTGTGCTTGGTTGTATTATCGGCATTATAGCAGGACTGCCTCTAAATCGGCAGTTGTTTGAAACTTTGGTTACATCACATTTCGGTACGCCATGGGCATTTCCGTTCGCTCCGATCGCGGTAATACTTGTACTCGTTGCCACCTCCTGTATCGCGGCGGTATATGCTCCGGCAAAGCGTATCAGGAATATGGCGATTACCGATACGATAAACGAACAGTAAAAGCAGATATCTATTCCGATATTAAGCGGTAATTTAAAAGCGTCTGTCGTAAGAATGACAGACGCTTTTTCTTTCCCCCGCCTCGCAAAAATTTTCTCTCTAAAAATTTTTTACAAAACTATTGACAAAAAACATCTGCCATGCTATAATAATCAAGTCGCTTGAGAATGGCGTCAGAAAATATGCGGGAGTGGCTCAGTGGTAGAGCGTCACCTTGCCAAGGTGAACGTCGCGAGTTCGAATCTCGTCTTCCGCTCCAAAAGACTGTAATTTGAAAAAATTACGGTCTTTTCTTTTTGTCAAAAAATTCTTGATTTCAAGAAGATTTTTCATTCATTGCTTTTTCTGTTTTTTCGTTTTATTGTCCAATACACAAGCTCAAATATTCCAATGCCCGAATAGCCTATAAGTATCGCAAAAAACACCATGGTCTCATATATTGCTAATGTAAAGCCATCAGGATTTGTTAAAAACATGTAGTTTATTAAAACGCTTAATAAAGGTATTGCAGATATCATAATTATGCTTATCCACCGCTTAATTCTATACTTTTTTGAAAATTTTGTAAAAAACACATGCAATACTGTTAAATACATCGGTACAATTAGCGGTATAAAGTAAAGTATAATAACCAGTATTACTTTCCACAAATCATAATAATTCTTTTCCAAATACTCCAGCGGTAAAAAATTAAATGTATTCAAAAAACCTACCATAAACATTGTTAGCACCGGTATAAAACTTAGTAGATAATACATATTACCACTCCCTGATTTTTGTAGCGGTAGTTCGCCGCAGTGTTTTTACTTTTGCGTTTTTTTACGCTTGATTAGCCAATACACAAATTCAAAGATTCCAATACCAGAATAGCCTATAAACAACGCCAAAAATAACACAACTTCTACCGCCATTACGGTTAACCCATCGGGATTTGTCAAGTTTCCCGTTGTCAATCCCCACCACAAATAATCTATTGACGCATTTATCAATACCGCTAATAATAAAACCATCACACTTTTGTAACACTTGAGTTTTTTCTGTTTGGTGAATTTCGTAAAATATATATGCAATACGATAAAATATACAGGCGTAATTATGGGCTCCCCCAAAAACTGTATGTACTTTAATACTTTCACCAAAAGACTATAGTTATCATGCAAATACTTTATAGGCAGTAAAACAATATTTATTATAACCGGTATAAAACTTAATAAATAATACATACTCTACCTCCTCATTCTCCGGATAGGGATTCTCCAATCATCAGAAGCGTTTTCAAACGACCAGTTTGGCATATTTGATACATAATAGCCATAATCACCGGCACTCATAATGTCAGATGCAGTGTCATCACATTGGTTGCCGATAAGTAGGTAGTGTTTTGGATTTACTGCAAACTCTAATCCTCGCTCTAACATTTGACTGCCTTGTTTCGGTTTTATCGGTATCTCTATATACCGCGTATATATTTCATCTTGAATGGTGGAACTATATTTTCCTAATGCGGTAACATTAGGTATTTTACCATTTCCTTTAAAAGTTGCTACCTGTTTTGCTGTTAGTAGCTTAAATCTCATTTGTCCGTTTGCTCTTGGCGATGGGTTTCCTTCCGGAAAAAAGCTAAATAAAACGCCTTCTCCCTTGCTGCTTACCAACATAACGGCATTATGCCCCGCCGCTGTAATATCTAACAAATTAGCACCGTGTTCGTCATTTAACAATAAAACCTTATTTATATCATCCGCGTCTATATTAGCCTCATAGGTGCGAATCATATTTGACGCAGTCTCTAATTTGTACTTTTCGCCACCGTTGTTTGAGTTTTTCCATTGACTGCCCAGCGCGGATAACATTTTATATTTGACAGAGTTTTCTCCGAAATCCTCCGCATCAGGGTCAGCACACCAATACTTTTCGCCTTTATTGTTTTTTCTTATTTCGCCTGCTTTCGTCGTGTTGCTTTGCGTGTGCATATTTAACAAATTGACGCCGTAATAAGGATATTGCTTTTCTTTGTTGATTCCTTTAAATAAATGGTTTTGTACAAAATCATTATAGGCTACTTGCGCGAGATTGTCAAGCGCGTACGGGTTGTTGTTATCGGCATAAGTTCCCTGACCGAAAAAGTGTTCCTGAAGTGGGTTATGATTATGTGTATCCACACCTAATATCTCGGCGCACCTCCACCCTCGTCAGGACAAACTCCGTATTATTCATTTTCGGCGTAAGCCGAAAAGCTCATCCACTCCGTTGTCCTTCCTCTTCCCAAAAAATCACGCGCAAACGCAGGATTTTTTGGGAGCCCTATTTTTCCTCCTGATAGCGTCCTGCGGCTTCCTCCCGGTTATAGTTATTGCTCATTTTTGTTTCCTCCTTAAAATTGTTTATTTTGTTCCTGTTTGGAACAGTTTTACTATACCTCAAACCGCTGTGACATATCGTGCCATGTTTTATTGTAAAACTCAACAACCGTGACTAAATCCCGCTTGCGCGGCAAATCGCAAACCGACCGATATATTACAATTTGTTAACAAAATAATTAAAAAACGGCAAAAAAGTTGTAGCCTATGTAAATTCTTGGTATGATATAGGGTAGAGAAAAAGAAATTTTTTTACGAAAGGACGATAGTAAAATGAGAAGAATCAGAACAACGGTATCATGGATGTTATGTATTGCGATGCTGCTGACATTGATGCTGCCGTTTTCCGCAAATGTTTTTGCGGCGGAAGAAACTGCTGTCAGCCAAGCGGTGACAGGCAACATTACGGCAACCCTGCGCTTTGATTATCCTCAGCTTTTGGAAAATGTAAAGCAAAGAGAAATCACCGCAGTGTTCAGCCACGGCAAAGAAGAATTGGGCAGAGTGACGCTTGACGGCACAAAGACGGTCAAATTCGGAACCTATGACGCGCAGATTACGGTAAAAAACCGTGACGGCGCACCGCTGACCACCGAGGCGGAAATCGGATATTTTGATATTGCGGTTTATAATTTACCTTTGGGTGAATATACCTTCTGTTTCAGCGGAAAGGGCTATACGCCCTGCACTACCCCCTCTATCCGACTGAACAATTATTCCCAGCAGGTGATTGTCGGAACGGGAGACGCGACCTTTACCATCGGAGACGTAAATCGCGACGGCAAAGTAGACGAAACCGACCGCAAACTGCTGAGTGACGCATTGGGCAAACAGGATGCGGAGAATCTGAAAAATTGCGATTTTAACGGCGACGGAAAAATCGACATCATCGACCTTGCGTATGTCAATCATCAAATCGGCGCAGTCGGCGGCGCGGAAGTGATAGACACGAGCCTGATTGCACAAAACACGGTCAAATTGAGCGAGACAACGGCGGCAGTGACAGTTACGAATGGACAAATAGAAGATTTATTCCGTTCGGACGGAGCGGCGGTCACCCTTTCTTCCAAAGACAAACGCGGAGACTTTATCATTCCGGTAGAATTTAAAGAATCCAACGGCGTTGAAATGGAAGAAATCGACATTATTTCACCCGCCGCCGGTGACGGCGCGGTAGTAGCGGGCGCGGTATCGGTATTGCTGGCAGACGGCACAGAGGAAATTTTTCCCTTTGACAACAGCACTCCAGCAGAAGTGTACGCGATTGAACCGCGCGACGGCAGTAACAAAGTGGTCATTTCACTTGGTAAACGAGTTGCGGTAAAGAAAATCATAATCAAAGTAGATACCGTTATCGGGCAGTCGGGCACGCCTGAATTTGCGGTAATTGAAGAAATTCAGTTCCTGAAAAACATTGTGCCGGAAAACCCTGTCAACACAAACAATAAGGTAAAAAATCTGAAGGCGCAACCACTGAGCGAAAGCGTAAAACTGACCTGGAACGAATTTCCGAACATTACCGGCTATCGGGTATATTACGGAGAAAAACCGGGCAGTTATACGAACGAGTTGGAAGTTCAGGTAACCTCAGCAACGGTAACAGGATTGAAAAATCTGCAAACGTACTACTTTGCGGTTGTCCCCATCAGTGAAGGCTGGGAGGGTGGACTGTCCGACGAAGTCAGCGCAATTCCTCAGCCGAACGCCGCACCGAAAAAACCGGATATGGTCACTGTGACTCCGAAAAATGAAGCGCTACTGGTATCGTGGAAAAAGACCGAGGACGCAGTCTACTATGAAGTATATTATAAAGAAGCAACCAGCGCGGCAGACTATCAGCAGTTCGGCGGACAGATTACCGGCACAAGCGTTTCTATCGGCGGGCTGACAAACGGAACGGAATATAATCTGTATGTCATCGCGGGCAACAGCATCGGCAAAGGTCCTAAGTCAAATATTGTGACGGGAATACCTGAGAAAACAGAAGTTGATGCTCCCAAGATTCCGACCAAGAATAAAATTTCATCTGACCGAATTGTAAAAATTACAATGAATGCGCCTGAGAACGTAGACAGAAACGAATGTCCGAACTTTGACGTATGGCAAACAGTGGACGGCGATTATTCAACATTCTGGATGCCCAGTACATATACAAAGGAAAGTAGATTTAACTACACCTTTGATGAACCGATAGAAATGGATTACTTTGTTTTTGTGCCGAGATTGGATAATGTAAAATATTATAATTGTATCGGAAAATATTCTGTCATAGTGACAGACGAAAACGGAGTTTCAAAAGTGCTGCGCAATCTTGCTCCCGTAAGACCAAAAAACAAACATGAAAACTACTTCATATTTGAGTTTGAAAAATCAACGGTAAAAACGATTCAAGTAAACGTAAGAATGGCTGACGGAGCGGGAACGCTCCACACCATGTCCGAGGTTGCGTTCTATCAAGCTGACAGTCTGGCTTCCGGCGTGGCAGAACTGTTCGGCAATGATACTTACACAGAACTTTCCGCTGAAGCGAAAGCGGATAAAGCCGCAACACAGCAGAAAATCGACACTCTGCGTGCATTGGCAAACGACGCCGACGGTTATTATGTTGATAAAAATATTTTGCTGGACGAATTAAATCTCGCAGAAAGTCTGCTCAATAATGACACCTCTGCGCTTGGACGAATTAAGAATGGCATTGAGTCCAGAAACAATGGCGCGGACAGCAAAAACTACGGACAATCAGGCAGCGACTTGCAGCCGCTCGGCGTAATAGCGTACGCGACCGACTACGCAGAACGCAACGATTATACACAAACCAAGGTAACAATATATGCTCATGTTCCTGACGGAGATACGGTTTCCGTTATTCCGACGCAACATTACGCGGAAGCAAACGCTTGGAAAGGCGGCGCGATTGCGCTGCACAACGGCAGAAACGAAATTACCATTCCGCGTATCGGCTCGCAGAATTCAGAGCGCGGCGGCTCGCTGTATCTGCAATATTCCGGCTCACATCCTGATGAAGTGACTCTGCAAATCAGACAGGGTGTAACCCTAATTCCTATGCTGGAACTTGCGGATTGGTACGACCTTGACGAAGCAGCGAGAAAAGCGCGTATCACCGCTTATATAGAAGAATTGACCACATACACGCAGACCTACAAAAATCAGATGAATACAACAGGTATCCGCAACGCTACCGAACTTTCCCTGCCGAGCGTACTGCTGTCCATTCCGGCAAACAAGGCGCTGGAGGGAGTGAAACCGACCGGCGCAGATTTCGCGGCGGCAACGCAGAATCTTTATAACAGCGTTCTCGCGTGGGAAGAACTTATGCAAATTTGCAACACCACACAGGGAATTTCCGGTACAATGCAGAGCAGACAGAATATCCGCTATATGCAAATGTTCGGAAACGCCTTTATGTACGCGGCAGGCAGCCATATCGGTATCGGCTACGGCTCGTGCAGCGGTATGGTCGGCGGCAAACCGACTTCCATGCTGGCGGAAAACGCGACATCAAACAGTCTCTTTGGCTGGGGTATCGCGCACGAAATCGGACATAACATGGATAAACTCGGCAAGGCGGAGATTACAAACAATATTTATTCTCTGATGGCGCAAACCTATGACGGCAAGCAAAATACACTGCCCTCAAGATTAGAAAAAAGTAATAAATACACGAAGATTTACGAAAAGGTTTCCGCCGGACGTCCGGGCGCGTCGAACGACGTCTTTGTACAACTCGGTATGTACTGGCAATTACACCTTGCGTATGACGAGGGTGACGACCCAATGGCGTTCTACAATCAACTGTTCACCAAGTGGAAGAGCGGCGCATACAGCGGCAATTCCTATGACGACCGCTTTGCGTTAGTCGCAAGCGAGGTCGCGGGCAGGAATCTGACAGACTTCTTCACCGCATGGGGAATGCGTTTGAGCGATTCCACCAAGGAGACGCTGAAACAGAAAAAGTATCCTGCGGAAGAACGCAAAGTACAGTATATGAACGACAACAGCAGACGTTACCGTTTGGCGGGTGATACGGCAGGCACAGGCGTAACAACCGCGTCCGCAGCTTTGAGCGACACAGACGAAAAGGCAGTACAGATTACCATCAATAATACGCAGGCGGATAAAGTGTTAGGCTATGAAATCCTGCGCAACGGTAAGCCGATTGCCTTTGTAACCGACAACACATACACTGATGTTCTCGGTTCGGCAAACAATATGGCGTTCACCTACACAGTGAAAACAGTAGACCGATTGGGCAACGTAATCGGCGAAACAGTCAGCGCGGGTCAGGTGCGTATTGCGTATGACAAAGTGATTGACGCAAGCCTGTACACAATGACAACCAACGCGGACGGTTCTATCAGTGTGGTGATGAAAGAAAGTGAGACGGCAGTTTCCGGCATTAAAGTGACAAACGCGCCGGCAAGCGGTGACTTCAAGGTAGAAATCAGACAAGCGGATTCCGACGAGTTCGTTACAGCGAAAAACGGTAATTTCGCTCAAAACGAGGCGACGGCAGGTAAAAATTACTACCTCAGTTACTTCAACAAGCCGGGCGCGGAATCAAGCGACACGAGAATATGGACCTTTGACGCAAAGGAAATCAAAGTGACCGGCATTCCGACGGGTGCGACAGTAGAGTTCATCAGTTATCCGGGGGATAACATTGCCTTTAACGATGATGCGGTTGCCGGACTTTTGGAATCGGATTACCGCTACGGCGAGGGCGAAAACGACGTCATCAAGGCGGGAACCCTGATTGTGACGGGAACCTACCGCGGCGACCCTGTCTATAACACGATTCGCATTGTAGGCAAGTATCCTTACCGCAATCTCGCGACCGACGAAGAAAGTGTTGCGGAACGTCCGTTAGACGGTTACGCGCTTCTCTTTGCGGAAGTTCCCGCAGACGGCGCAGTCAGCGACATCAGCGACGGTATCTTCATCTTTGTTCCGGAAAAGCAAAACGATACGGTTTGGGACGAAATCAAAACTGACTGCGACGGTGAAAACTTACTGCCGGCTGAAATCAAGGCGGAACTATACCGCACTGATAAAGCGGACAGCGCGGAATCCAAGCGTTTGACCAGTGATACGTTATGGATTGCTACACCGGGCGGAACGGAACTGCCGACCATTGTTTTGGAATAAGAAAACGGAAAACAGGAATGTGAAAGGACGAAAATAAAATGAAAATTAAATTTACAGCATTGCTATGCGCCCTCTTCCTGCTTTGCGGCAGCGGTCTGATGACCGCCGCCGCAGAGGACAATCTCAAAATTTCTGTTGAGACTTCCAACGCGGGCAAGAACGCAGATATCACCATTGAGGGGGTCGCCGCGCCGACCTACGGCGCACAGCTGACTTTGAAAACCGATTTGAAGGCGTCGGAACTCACTTTTACCTCCGCGAAAAGCGGCGCGTATTCCGTTGTAAAAGACGGCGCGGACAGCGGTACGGTAACCTTATACCTTGACGCGACACAGCTTTTAAACAGCGGCGACAAGCTTGCCCTTGGCAAACTGCAGGCAAATCAAAAACTTTCCATAAGCAGTACGGCGGAGTTGATTTTGGTTGACCGTTCCCTAATTGGCACGGAATATCAAAATGTAGCGGTAAGTGTTACGGAAAAGAAAACGTCGAGCGGCAGCGGCGGCGGTTCAAACAATCGCGGAGACAACAGCGGCACAGTAATTACACCGTCAGCCTCCCCCTCCCCCACTCCCTCTGCCGCAGAGAAATTCACGGATATTGAAACCCATTGGGCAAAAGACGCGGTCAGCTTTGTTGCTAAGCAAGGCTTGTTCCAGGGAATGTCCGACACAGAGTTTATGCCGGACGAGAACATGACACGCGCTATGTTTGTCACTGTTCTGCAACGATTCGGCACAGCGGTTGATGCAAAATGGGCACTGCAAAGCGACACCGGCATGAACTTTACCGATGTCTCCGACAGCGACTGGTACGCAGACGCGGTCACCTGGGCAAGCGGTACAGGTGTTGTCAACGGAATGGAGGACGGCACTTTTGCTCCCAACAACGCAATCACAAGAGAACAAATGGCAGTCATGATTGTTCGCTTCGCAAATCTTTGCGGCGTGGAACTGCCCACAAGCGTAGAGCCATACAACTTTACAGACGCGGCGCAGATTCAGCCATGGGCGACGGACGCCGTTGCTCTCGCACAGCAAGCAGGAATCATTCAAGGACGGCCGGAAGGCAACTTTGACCCGCAGGCAACCGCAACCCGTGCGGAAGTCGCGACCATTATGCAACGCTTGGTTGAAAAAACAAAATAATCGCAATAACGAAAGAATATCCCGTCTTTTCCTCTCATAAAATAAAGAGGAAAGGCGGGATATTTCATTATGCGTAAAATCATGCGTTGGGAACTTGCGGGACTGTTATTCACTTTGATTTTTGGGTCGCTGCTGCATTTTTTCTATCAGCGGTCGGGTAACCTTTGGCAAATCGGGATATTTGCCCCTGTAAACGAAAGCAGTTGGGAGCATTTAAAACTAATCTTCACGCCTATGCTGCTTTTTTCAGCAGTGGAATATTTCGCGGTCGGACGGAAAACTCTCGCGTTTCTCCCGATAAAGGTTCTGTCGGTTCTGCTCGCAATGTGCAGTATTCTCGTGCTGTTTTATACATATTCAGGCATTGTCGGAACAAACTTTTTAGTTGCCGACATTCTCACCTTTGTCCTTGCGGCAATTATCGCATACCGTTACAGCAGTGTACAGTTCTCAACAAAGGCGGAACATAGCAAGGCAGAAACATTTTGCGCCCTAATAACGCTTGCCGTGCTGATTGTTTGTTTTGTTCTGTTCACGTTTTGTCCGCCGCATCTTGGACTGTTTATCGACCCTGTCAGCGGAACCTACGGAATTCCGCGCGGGTAATAAAATTCAATTACCCCTCCAACGGAAGTTCAACTTCCACGCAAAAGCCGTCGGAATTGTAAGCGCGCATCTTGCCGCCGTGAACATGAAAAATTCTGTACGCCATCGGCAAACCCAAGCCGTGCGCGGTTTTGGGAATTTCCGTCATATGCGCCAATACTTCCTCAGGCGCGCCGCAGCCGTTGTCAGTAATGCGGACAAACACGCTATCCCCTTTCAGATACGCCGATATTGAAATTGTACAGCCATTCTCATTATGAAGAATGCTGTTGTTGATTAAATTGAAAAACGCGCGCTCCAGCAATGCGCTGTCTCCGGACACAACCGCCTTTTCCGCTTTCAAGTCGAACGTGATTTCAAATTTTTCCGACAGGCCGCTGTTGAGAATATCCGAAACCACTTGCCGCAAAAGAGCGCATAACCGTACGCTTGAACGATTGACAGGCTGCATATCATATTCAAGGGAAGAAATGAGGTTAATGTCCTCAATCAGCTTTTTAATTTTTATTCCCTGCGCTGTGATGCGTTCCGCCTTCGCGCTGTCCTCTGCCGAAAGCCTCCCCACCGCCAGTTCCTCCGAATAACCCATAATCAGGGAAAGCGGGGTGCGAATATCGTGCGATATTCCCGCAATCCAGTTGGAACGCGCTTTGTCCCGCTCCACCAGCGCCGCGTTTTTACGTTCCATAGCGGCAGAAGTTTCGTTAATATTTTTGGAAAGTTCCCGAAATATGCCGTTCTCTTTTAATTGCACTTTCTTTTCTCTGCGCAAATCCGCTACCCCGTCAGTCAGAGTTTTCAAGTTTTTATACACTCGCGTTCCCAGCGTACACGCAAGCACGATTGCCAGACAGATATTTAACACCAAAATGCCGACCAGTCTTAACGGCAGGGTATGAAACCATTCCATAGAATATTCGATATGATACTTTCCGACAGCGTTTTTGGGCGTGCCGAGTACTAATAAACCATAATCCTCCGTGCGTACATAAACGGGGTAATCATTCAGAAACCACCGCGTCATGCGCGCAACATCGTTGATAGAATACTGTGTGGGAATGTCCTCGGGTTTATTCGCCTGCCATACCACCTGACCGCTTGCGTCTATCAGAATACACCAATTATCCGTCGGCAATACCTCCTCGTCCGTCAGACGAAATCCATTTTCCTCCTGCGTAAGATTTTCGGATATTTTCCGCAGCACACGAGCGGGCGAAGTGGAATAAGAACTGAACACCTCGCCGCCCAAAACCGCAAAGCCCATAAAATTGATACAGAGCAAAAGCGTTGCAATAACAGCAGCGCTTAACGTAAAGCAAATAAAAATTTTGACTACTGTTTTATTCATTCTTCATCACCAACTTATAGCCAAGTCCTTTCACCGTAATCAAATGTTTCGGTTCGGACGGATTTACTTCTATCTTTTTGCGCAAACGCCGAATATGCACCATCAGCGTATTTTCGTAACCGTAATATTCATCTCCCCACGCCGCAAGACATAAGGCATCATTTGTAACAATACGCCCTTTATTTTCAAATAATTTTTGCAACAGGATAAACTCTTTCGCGGTGAGCGCAAACACCGCGCCGCTATCCGTCAATACCTCCGCCGTCTCAAAATTCACCGTTCGGTCAGATAACCGCATCTGCGGTGTTTTTACGGCAGCTGCGTAAGTTCTGCGCAGTACCGCCGTGACGCGCAAAATAAATTCCTTGGTCAGAAACGGCTTTACCATATAATCGTCCGCGCCCAGTTCCAATCCCTGCAATTTATCATTCGCCTCGCCCCGCGCGGTCAGAAAGATAACAGGAACCTGCGAGACGCGCCGCATCTCCCGCAGCAGAGAAAATCCGTCCCCGTCCGGCAAATTGACGTCCAATACGCAAAGAGCAAAGCTATGTTCCCCAAACACGCGAAGCGCCTCACGGCGGTCCGCCGCAGTAAACACCCGATAAAATCCCTCTTGCAAAAGTGCGTCTCTGAGAAGATTTAAAATTTCTTTTTCATCGTCTACAATTAAAATTTTTTTGTTCAGCAATTCTTCATTCATAACTTTTCACCATATGCAGTATACCACATTTTCGCTGTTTTTGAAACTGTTTTGACTCGATTACATATAATTTAAGGTTGCCGTAAGGATATGTTAAGTTTGCCGTCAGACAGAGATGTTATGATAGGCATATCCAATACAGAAAGGGGAAAATCAAATATGAAAGAAATCATACGCACAAACGGATTGACAAAAAAGTACAAGGAAACTCTGTCCGTCAATAATTTAGACATGGTGGTGGGCGAGGGACGCATTTACGGCTTTTTAGGACCAAACGGCGCGGGAAAGTCCACCACCTTAAAAATGCTTTTGAGTTTGGTGACTCCGACCAAAGGCGAAATCGACATTTTTGGGCAGCGCATGAATCCGAAAAACCGAACGGAAATTCTGCGTCAAATAGGCTCCTTGATAGAGTCTCCCTCCTACTACGGACACCTAACCGCCAAAGAAAATTTAAAAATTCTGCAAACGCTGTTGGATGTTCCGACGCGGAATATTGAAAAGGTACTGGAAATTGTCCGCCTCGACCGTCAGCAAAGCAAAAAGGTGTCCGCCTATTCCCTCGGCATGAAACAGCGTTTGGGCTTAGCGGCGGCGCTGCTTTCCTTTCCGAAACTGCTGATTTTAGACGAGCCGACCAACGGACTTGACCCTGCCGGAATACAGGAGATGCGCGAGTTGATTTGCTCCCTCCCGCGGGCGTACGGTATGACAGTGGTGGTGTCCAGTCACTTGCTTTCGGAAATTGACCAAATGGCGGAGGATATCGGCATTATTGCCAACGGAAAAATGATGTATCAAGGCGAATTAAATATGCTCCACGAAATGGACACCACCAAAAGTTTAGAGGAAATCTTTCTGGATTTGACCGGAAAGGAAGTGAGCCTATGATACGTCTGCTGCAATGCGAATGGAAAAAAACACGGCGGCGGTGGATTTTCGCAACCGCACTTGTACTGATTGCCGCTCAGCTGTGCTGGGCGCTGTACGGCAACTACAATGATTTTACGCTGCAAAACGGATGGATGATGTTTTTGTACCAACTGCCACTTATCAACGCAATTTTTCTGCCGTTGTTATCGGTTATCATAGCTTCCCGCCTTTGCGATATCGAACACAAAGGCGTTATGCTCAAACAACTCAGCGTCATCTGCGATAAGGGAAAAATCTATGACGCAAAACTTTTGTACGGCTTGCTTATCGTGTTAATCGGTACAGTCCTCACCTGGATAGTTACGATTGTGTTTGGAATCTGTATCGGTTTTGGCGGAACACTCCCGATAAATTTATACTTAATTTATCTGATTTTTACTCTCGTCCCAACGATAGAGGTTTATATTTTTCAACACACGTTGTCACTGCTGTTTAAAAATCAGGCAATCCCGTTTTTCACCGGAGCAATCGGAACATTTGCGGGGCTGTTTTCCATGTTTCTGCCAAATATAGCATGGCTCAGAAAAGCTCTTATTTGGGGACATTACGGCGCACTGCAATTTGTCGGACTGTTCGGTTATACAAAAGAGACGCGCTATGCCGAAGCGTACTTTGAAGTAATGGGCATCGACTGGACATTTTGTCTGATTGCGCTGGGAATAAGCATTGCGCTGTATATCATCGGCAGGACGATATTTTGCAAAAAGGAGGTATAAGTCAGAAAGAAAATCACTCATCTTGCACCCCCGCTCCAAGCTTGAGTATTAAAATACACGGCGCTTGGCGCGTCTGCACAATCTAAATAATTTTCTTTCAGACTATGCTTTGTATCTTGACACAGAAAGGAAAGATTTTAAAATGTTTAAACTATTAAAAGCGGAACGAATGAAATTAAAGCGTTCGCCTATGTGGCTGGTATTCTTTATCATGCCGATTCTGCCCGCACTATTGGGTACGCTCAACTACCAAAACAACAAAGAAATTTTAACCAGCGCGTGGTATAGCTTGTGGACACAGCACACACTGTTTACCTGCTACTTTTTCCTGCCGATTATGATAGGCATTTACTGCGCGCATCTGATGCGGCTGGAACACAACAACCACAACTGGAACAAGGTACTCACCATGCCGTATGGCAGAGCAAGCGTATTTTTGGCAAAACTGATTACGGTTGCCTGCATGATTTTTATAACCGAAATTTGGATAGGCGTACTGTTCCTGATATCGGGATATATGGTCGGGTTCACTTATCCGCCGTATGGTTCGATTGCGATATGGTGTCTGTTCGGCACGCTCGGCGGAACGGTAATGGCGGCGATACAACTGCTGCTTTCCATGTATATCAAAAGTTTCGCCCTGCCGGTCGGAATCGCGTTTGCGGGCGGACTTTCGGGCTTGGTCTTTCTCGCCAAGGGATTCGGTCATCTATGGCCGTACTCGCTGATGGCGTACGGCATGAATTCCAATTCACCGCAGGAACTGATAGCAAGCGGCTATGCCGGATTTCTCGCAATCACTATTCTTTACATTGCGGTAGTTGCCATTCTCGGCAGTATCTTAATCAAGTGCGAAGACGTGTAACCGCTAAAACGGGCAGAGGAACTCCTCTGCCCGTTTTTCTTATTTCAATTCCAAATACTTATCGTAGTGCCGGAAAGCGGCAGGCAGAGAATATTCCGTCTGAATTTGCTCACGGCTCGCCCACACTCCACCGCTGAAATCGGGGCATTCTTTCAGCTGAATATGGTATCCTGTCATATGCCATTCCAAATGCGTAAATGTATGCTTAGCCGACGGCAATTTAACCGTACTTTCCGACTGAATACCGCACAGCCGTGCGCTCTCTTTCGGGTTCACGTCCCCCTCATCGTTCGGGAATTGCCACAGTCCATGCAAAACGCCCTTTTCTTCTCTTTTCTCCAAAAAGAATTTATCTCCGTACTGCAAAATCCAAAGCGTCATATTTACAATTTTGCGCGGCTTTTTCTGCGGCTTGACCGGATAGGCGGTCATGCTCCCGCTTTCATACGCTTTGCACAGAAAGGCAAGCGGACATTGTTCGCACAAAGGTTTTCCGTTTGGCAGGCAGACAAGCGCGCCCAACTCCATCAACGCCTGATTAAAAGCGGCAGGCGCGTCAATCGGCAGAATCGACTGCACATAATCCGTCAGTCTCCGCCGTTCCTTTTGCTTGGAAATGTCACATTCGTCTGCCAAACAACGCGTGATAACGCGCAGAACATTGCCGTCCACCGCCGCGGCAGGTATTCCGTAAGCAAGAGACGCGATTGCCCCCGCGGTATATTCCCCGATGCCGGACAGCTTGCGCAGTTCATGAACATTGGGCGGCAGTTCACCGCCATACTCTGCCATCACAAGCTTTGCCGCCTTTTGCAGATTGCGCGCGCGGGAATAATATCCCAAGCCCTCCCACAATTTGAGCAGCTGCTCCTCCGATACTTCCGCCAAGGAACGAATATCGGGCAACATGGCAATAAAACGGGCGTAATAATCCCGCACCGCCTCCACCCGCGTCTGCTGTAACATAATCTCAGACACCCAAACGTGATAAGGCGTCGGCTCATCACGCCACGGCATTTGCCGCTTAGCTTTTTCATACCACATCAGCAATGGCGAAACAAGCGGTCTTAAATATTCTGCTGTCTCCATATCGGTCAAACCGCCTTTCAAAAATCTGAAATATTAATTCGCTTTTGCCGTACAAATTTCACAACTGCTCGGAATATCAAGGATAATTTCCCCAATACTGTCTGCAGTAATCTTGCCGCTAATCGGATTTTTCACGCTCATAATATCGCCTTTCACCGTTGCCGTAACAGTACTGTTCTCAAAGGACAAATCGCAGTCAATCATTTCGCAATCCTCCAAAATCAGTCCTTTGGCATAGCACAAAGGCTGTGTGCCGATAACCTTGCACCGCACCAAGCGCAGATTTTCAGAATACCAGCCCAAATATTCGCCTTTGACAACGCTGTCATACACCGTGACATTTTTGCTGTGCCAAAACGCATCCTTGGTATAAAGCTCCGAATTCCGAATCGTCACGTCGCTCACATATTGAAAGGAATACTTCGCCTCCATATGTAACCGCTCCAACAGCATCCCGAAGCATTGCAGAAAAGGATACTCCGAAACGAGCGTACAATCCGTCATTTTGATATCATGGCAGAACCAACCGAACTCGGTAGAATTGATTTTGCAGTTTTCAAGGCGCATATCACCGCATTCGCGCAGCGCCTTAATGCCGCCCAGTTCCGAATCTTTTATTGTAATATCGGTATCATACCACAGCGCCGCGCGGCAAGTGTCAGTCATTTTGCAACGCGCTATTTCCGCTCTGTTCGTATGCCACAGAGGGTATCTGAGCAAAAAGTCACAGTTTTCTATCACAAGGTCTGAAGTCTCCTTGAGCGCGGATTCACCGTCCGCCGCTCCGGCAAACGTACAATGCTCCAGCTTTGCGTTTTTAATCCCGTAAAAGGCGCGTTCTTCGTCATGAGTTTCATTGGAAAATAAAATCATTTCAATCGTCCTTTCGTCATTGTCTCTCTCTATTTTACAACAAAATGAGGAAAATAGCAAATACTTATTATCTATATATTACAATACCTGAAAGGCATTGCAAAAAGCGCATTTGTGATTGCCTTTCACGCGGCATTGTGTTATACTTATATATGACAATAAAAGTATAAAACTTAAAATAATATCCTCGGAAAGGATTATCGCCGTGAAAGAAAATCTACATATGCTACCTCTTGAAAACGCAAAAAATATTTCCTTTTTTCATATGGTAAAAACAGTTTTGCGCCTGAGCATTCCCGCAATCATGGCGGAAGTTACCTCGGTTGCCATGCAGTACATAGACGCCGCAATGGTCGGCAGTCTCGGCGCAAACGCGTCGGCGGCAATCGGCTTGGTGAGCAGTACCACATGGTTGATAGGCGGACTGTGCATTTCGCTGGCGACAGGTTTTTCCGTTCAGGTCGCGCATTTTGTAGGCGCGAAACGCTATGAGGACGCGCGCAGTGTTTTAAAACAATCGCTCATTATAGCGATTATCTTCGGTCTGTTCATTTCCGCCGCCGCAATAGCTATCAGCGGAAATTTGCCCGTATGGCTCGGCGGCGACGCTGAAATCCGTCCGGACGCCTCGCGGTATTTTCTGATTTACGCCTGCGCCCTGCCGGCAACACAGCTCCGGCAGTTATCGGGAAGTACCCTGCAATGCAGCGGCGATATGCGCACACCGAGCATTTTAAGCATTTTACTCTGTATCCTTGATGTAATTTTCAATTTCTTTTTCATTTTTCCGACACGAAAGATTGCGTTGCTCGGCTTTTCTCTCTCCCTGCCGGGGGCGGGTCTCGGTGTAAGCGGCGCAGCGCTCGGCACTGCAGCGGCGGAAGTTTGTGTTGCTTTGCTCATGCTTTTTGCGGTCTGTCTGCGCTCCGACAAATTGTCATTCCGTTTGGGCGGCAAATGGAAAATACAAGCACAATGCATGAAAAACGCCCTTAAAATCGCACTGCCCGCCGCTCTGGAACACACCGTCATGTGCAGTGCGCACGTCGCCTCGACAAAAATCATTGCGCCCTTAGGCACGGCGGCAGTGGCGGCAAATTCTCTGGCAGTAACGGCGGAAAGCTTTTGCTATATGCCCGGCTACGGAATAGGTTCGGCAGCCACTACACTGGTGGGGCAAAGCCTCGGCGCAGGGCAAAAGGAACTGGCCCGCCGCTTTGCGAGAATATCCGTCCTACTCGGCGTTGTACTGATGTCGGCAACCGCGGTTATTATGTTTTTGATTGCGCCTGCTATGTTTGCAATGCTCACGCCCGCGGCGGAAGTCCGCAGGCTCGGCACACAAGTACTGCGCATCGAAGTTTTTGCAGAGCCGCTCTACGCGGCGTCAATCGTATGCGCCGGCGCTCTACGCGGCGCGGGCGATACCCTCGTGCCCAGCATTCTCAACCTTGTAAGCATGTGGGGCGTGCGAATCACCACGTCACTTCTACTGGTTCCCTACTTCGGACTTCACGGGGTATGGATTGCCATGTGCGGCGAATTATGTGTGCGTGGAATTTTGTTTTTGATACGATTGTTCCGCGAAAAATGGCTGGACAAAAAGGTGATTGTGTAAAAGACAAGATGTTCATTTTCTGCTTGCCCAGAAAACGAATCAAAAGAACAGCTTTGATAAAGTTGTTCTTTTTTAATTTTAAAATTTAATTTGTTCATTTTCTCGCTTGTCCGAGAACGAACCAAAAGAACATTTTGATAAAGTTTTCTTTTTAAGTTTTTAATACTAATTGTTCATTTTTTCGCTCACCCGAAAAAACGAACCAAAAAAGGGGAGCTTGGGGACACCCCAAGACCCCGTGCGCCATTCGGCGCTAAATCCGCTACGCTCCTTGGCGGCTACGCCGCGAGTTCTCTAAGGTATGGTAACTATTCCATTTAGATGCTCTTGCATCAAAATCATTTTTACCATACGATAAAGAAATCCGCGGCGTAGCCGCGCAGAGGGGGTGGTCAAGGAGGGGGGAACTAAGGTTTTCTTTCCCCCTCCTTGTGTCCCTCTTTTGGTTCGTTTTCTCGGACAAGCGAGAAAATGAACATATTAAAATATAATACTTGACTTTTGTCGTAACATAAAGTATAATTATTTTGTAGTAGCAAAAAGGAGGTGGCACATGGCTGCTAAAAAATTAGGTCGTCCCACAGATAGCCGCAAAGATACAGAAATCAGAGTGCGGGCAAATCCGGAAACAATGCGCAAATTAAATGAATGCAGTAAAAAACTCAATACAACACGTTCGGATATTGTGCGAAAAGGAATTGATAGAATGTATGACGACCTTAAATAAAAAAGCGGAAGTGACTTTTCCGACTAAAGATACAGTCACTCCCCTTTAGCACAGCCGTCTTGCAAGACAGCGTACATAAATATTATACACTGTGTACCTCCTGTTTGCAAGTGGTTGTGAGTAAAAAATTTATTCACGAAAGGATTTTTACTCATGTTTCTCAGACAATTAAACAAAAGCAAATTTGATTACTTTCAAGAACAGCTGATTCAAAAAGCACAGCAAAACCCGTTAGACGCTGACTTTCATGTACCCATGACCGTGAATCGTCGGGAATATTTGTTAAAAGTTCAGCCAACAACCAAGTGCAGAATTGCGGTTCTGCAAGCCTTGATGATTGAAAGAGAATTAGACGAGGGCATTGTACACACCTTAATCACCGACAATAAAGTTTTGCTTGCTTTGTTTGAGCTTTTGCTCTTTCAAGGCGCAGCATAAGTAAAAGGGGCTTTCGGACATTTGAATCCGAAAGCCCTTTTTTAAAAGTTAATCACTTTGTGCCTGTACTGAACATTCAAAACCAATCCCATCGCTAACATGGTGGTCAGTATCGACGAACCGCCATAACTGAAAAACGGCAATGTAATACCTGTCACCGGCATGATGCCAATACACATACCAATGTTTTCAAATGACTGAAAAATCAGCATTGCCGCAACGCCTGTGCAAATATAAGTTCCCAAAGAATTTCGGGCATTTTTCGCAATATACAGACAGCGTGCAATAATGATAACCAACAGCACAATCACCGCCAAAGCGCCGATAATGCCCAATTCCTCACAGATAACCGAATAAATAAAATCCGTATGCCGCTCCGGCAGGAAATTGTTGAACTGACTGTTGCCGTGGTATAACCCCGCACCGAAAATGCGTCCCGACCCTGCGGCAATTTTAGACTGTATCACATGATAGCCGGAATTAGTAGGGTCATTTTCAGGATTGAACACATTGATGATACGGTTTTTTTGATACTGCTGGAGAAAAAAGAACCACGCAATTGGAAATGCGACCGCTACAGCTCCGATACCGCCGACAATATACTTCCAACTGATTTTTGCCACAAAAATCATTGCCGCAAAAATACAGAAAAAAACCACTGCTGTACCGACATCCGGCTGTAAAAGAATCAAGCCGACCAGAACACCCATGTGCAAAATCAACAGCGCAATGTTGCGCGGACGGTTCAACTGATCCTCTATTGATGCCAAGTGTCTCGCAAAAGTGACAATAAACGTCAGTTTCACCAGTTCCGCCGGCTGAATACCTATCAGCTTGCCAAAACGGAACCAACTGCGCGCACCGTTTTCCCACGAGCCGATGCCCGGTATCAAGACCAGTACCAGCAAAATAACACTGACAGCATAGAGATAAACCCAGATTTTTGCTAAATATTCATAATCCACAATCATCAAAAACGCAATACCGGCAATTCCAAGGATGAGGGAAGCGGACTGTACCAAAACATAGCGTCCCGCATTCTCGCCGCCCGCGCTTGAAATCATAACAATACCAAAGACGGCTGTCAGCAATACCACACCAAATAAAAAGAAGTCAAAGTTTTTAAGAAGCTCCCTTGATTTTTTCGTATTGAGTTCCATTCAGATAATCAGTCCTTTCCTTATACGCGAGATGCCACCCTAATACTTAGTGCCACGCCATCCCCTACGGGTAAAAGCGAGGTTTCCAATTCCTCATGACTGCATAACATATCCAAATAGTTCCGCAAACGGCTGACAATCGTTCGTTTGCGGCGCAGGAGCAGTTCATCGGTAGCGACCATTCCCTTATACAGCACATTATCCGAAATCAGCAGCCCACCTACTTTCAGCAGGCGCATACAATGCGTGAAATACTCCGCGTACTGCCCTTTGGCGGCGTCTAAAAAAATCATATCATAACTTCCCCGCAAACCGCAAAGCACCTCTTTGGCGTCCCCCTCCAATACGGTAATACGCTCCTGCAAACCCGCGCGCGAAATATACTCCGAGGACAGCGCAATCATTTCAGGCGAAAGTTCTATCGAAGTCACCTGACCGCCGGACGCCTCCGCCATACAAATGGCGGAATATCCGATAGCACCCCCTACTTCCAAAATCCGCTTTGCTCCGCTCAAACGCGCCAAAACCTCCAAAAGCCGCATAGTTTCCGGCTGAGAAATAGGAACGTCATGCTCTGCCGCGAACTCCTCCATCTCTTTCAGCAAGCCCGTATTCTTTCGCAATGTATCGCGCAAATATCTGATGATATACTCATGGTTAATATTATCGTCTATCAACTCTGTCCGCCTTTCCATTTACGGCAAATCTACTTTTACTTTCCGCCGTTTTGCAGTTCATTCACGGTTCGCATATGTTCTTCCCCTGTTTTTGTGAACACATTCCCGCTGCCGTCCATACGCGCCGCAAAATACAGATACTCTGTGTTGTCAGGATGCAGCGCCGCCTCCACTGACTTCTCCCCCGGTGACGCAATCGGTCCGACCGGCAAGCCTTTATATTTATAAGTATTGTATTTGGAATCAATCTTGATATCCTCGTTGCTCAAAATCGGCTTACGCTCCCGAATCACGTACTGTACCGTCGCGCAGGAGGACAAAGTCATATCCTTCTCCATTCGATTATAAAAAACGGAGGAAACCTTGCCGCGCTCAGAATCATCTACAGCTTCCCGCTCAATCACCGAGGCAAGCGTGACAATCTCGTCCAAGGAAAGACGGGTATCGCTTTTGTCAACCAACGGCGGCACTACCTCATTAAATTTTTTCAGCATTGCCGCGACAATATCATGCGCCGAGGTTCCTTTCTCAAATGTGTAGGTAGCAGGGAACAGATACCCCTCCAAACGGTTTTCTTTGCGTTTTATATTTTTGATAAAGTCATAATCAAAACTGCCTTTTTCGACTTCGTTCATAAATTTATCCCGGCTAACCAAACCCTTGCTCTCCAATTCCTCTGCGATGTGGCGCAGTTCAAACCCCTCCGGAATCGTCACTTTTACCACATCGCTGACCCCGCCGTCCGGCGGCTGTATCAGCTTGTCCAGCACCGCCGCATAAGACATAGACGGATTTAACGTGTGCCGCCCTTTTTGATAAATGCGTGAACTGTCCTGCGCCGCAATCATGCGGAAGTATTTCGGATGCTTGATGATTCCGTTCTCGTGCAAAACCTCTGCAATCGCATTTAAACCCGCGCCCGACGGAATTTCTACTATAACTTCCGCATTGGACTTCATCCAGCCCCTGCTGTCTGCCAGTAAAGCAAAAAATGTTCCGCCCGTGCCGACAATCACAATCGCCAGCACCACAACAACAGCAATCCATGCCGAATGCTTTTTCTTTTCTTTCGCCATTTATCGCCCCTCCATTCTAAATTCTGCTCCGTGTCAGAAAATTCAATACAACCTCCAACGCAATACACAAGATAACCGGAACACTGAAAATACTTTGTACCAAAAGTTTTCCGTCCCGCTTGGAGCGCACCGTTTTTCGTCTTGGCATAAACCTGATAAAAAGAAATAATCCGACAAAAAACAGCAAAAACGCCCCCGCAAATAAATAAATCAACATTGCCGGCGCTGACATCACCTGCACGGAATAAAGCTGCAAAATATATTCCAACAGCACCGCAATAGCATTAGTGACAAAATGATACAGCATTGCCGCAAACAAAGAGCCTGTCCGTGTCAAAACCAAAGAAAGCATTGCACCCAGAAATAAAATGCCCAAGAACTCCTCTACGCTCCCATGCAGCAGCGCAAATAATATGGTAGTAAACAAAACCGCCGCCCTGGTGCTGTGCTGCTCATATACCGAAAATACAAAGCCACGTAAAATGAATTCTTCAAAGAACGCCGGAAGCGCGGCTGCGCACAGTAATCCCAGCCCCACATCCCGCAGATTTGCAGCCAACGGCACAGTTTGCGGCGTGTCCGCCGGAAAGATACTCTGCATTAGCAGCACCGCCGGTATTTTCAGCACCACCATAATAAACTGACCACCCACCGCCATAATAACAATCAGTAACCCCGCAAGCGGCGAAAAGGGAACCATTTTCAATTCCTCACGCGCAGAACGCCCGGCACTGCTCCAACCGGTTCGGGCATACAGCAAAATCGGAATCATAAAAGCCGCAATCTCTATGATTCCTAATTGCAAATACATGCGAAGTTGTACAAATTCCGCGGACGGTTCCGACAAAAAGGTTGTCACTGCATTGACAACCAAGGTAGCAACCGTCTGCATCAACGCTACCCAAAATAATATCCAACGCACGTTTTTAATACGTTTTCTCTGCTCATATGTTCCGGTCATATCTCACATCCCGTTTCCGTAATCAGACAAGACACTCTTTGGTCTGTCTGTTCATGCGGTAAGCGGTCGCAAACGCAACAGGAATACGCGAACCCCACTGGTGTGAGATTTTTCCCGCTCAAAAAACGGTCATAATATCCTGCACCATATCCCAACCGATAACCTTGCCTGTCAAATGCCAAGGCGGGAACAAGGACGATATCCTCACGCTCCCAGTCCGATACTGAAACACAGTCCTGTATCCTCGCCGTATCCGGCGCCAAAATTCCGTACGCTCCCCGCGCAAGCATGGAACAATCGGAAATTTCATACATATCCATGCTTTTATCATCAGTGTCGCAAAGCGGAACAGCAACCCGCTTGCCGTCGCGCAACACCTGTTCCAAATACGGCAGCGTTTCCACCTCACTTCGGAAATTCAAATAAAACGCTATACGCTCGGAACGCCGATACCATTCAGTTTCAAAAAAACACTCCCAAATTTTTCGGCTGTTCACGGTTCTCTGCTGCTTTGACAAAGCGTCGCGCAGAATACGATAATGTTCACGCAACGCATGTTTCCGCACTCTTGTATCATGCTCCGCCATCAGGAACTCGCCTTAGGCAGCTGCATTTGCCGCAAAATCTTGTTTCCCTTATCTTCCTTTGTCACTGTGTCCAAAATTGCCGCGCCGAACTGCAGCGCAACGCCTGCACCGCGAGCGGTAATCACATTGCCGTCAACCACAACGTCTGTGTCGCAGTATTCCGCCTCCTCCAGGCTGTCCTCGTAACCCGGAAAGCAAACCGCTTTCTTTCCGCGCAGCAAGCCCAATTCACCCAAAATCATAGGCGCGGCGCAAATTGCCGCAATCGCTCTGTGATTCGCGTGACAATACGCAAGGCAGGCTTGCACCTTTTGATTCTGCTGCAAATTCAAAGTTCCGGGCATACCGCCCGGCAATATCACACAATCCGCGTCGGTGAAATCCCACTCTTCCGCGTCAATATCTGCTTGAACCGTAATCCCATGCGAGCCTTTGACCTCACGTCCTGCAATGCCCACCAAGGTAACTTCCCGACCGGCACGGCGCAGGACGTCTGCCGGAGCAATCGCTTCAACTTCCTCAAACCCTTCTGCAAGTAAAAGATATATCATAATGCCTTCCTCCTCACACTTAGGAAACTATTTTTGTCCACTCTTTTTTCTGTTTTTCCATACGACAATCATAAACTTCGGCAATGCCATAAACCGACCGATACGGCTGGGCTGCTTCAGCAATCGATACAACCATTCCAAATTCAGACGGATAAACAGCTTCGGCGCACGTTTCACCTCGCCCGCAAGGACGTCTAAAGCGCCGCCAACGCCCATGCACAGGTTGACCTTTAATTCTTCCTGATGCGCGGCAATCCATTTTTCCTGTTTGGGAGCGCCCAAACAGACCAAAAGCAGCTTTGCACCCGACTCGTTAATCTGCCGGACAATGCCCTCTTCTTCCTCTGCTTTAAAATAACCGTCATGCGTTCCCGCAACATTCAGACCCGGATAATTTTCTTTCATCTTTGCGGCAGCGCGTTCCGCCACTCCCGGCTTTGCACCGAACAGAAAGACCCCTTCGCCGGTTTGGGCAATACGCGCCAGCAGTCCGCACGCTAAGTCAAACCCTGCAACACGTTCCCGCACAGGTGTTTTTAAAATTTTTGCGCCATAGACTACACCGATTCCGTCAGGGGTACATAAATCAGCCCGATTCAAAATCTCCTGAAATTTTTCATCCGCGCGAGCCGCCATAATAATTTCGGGATTGGGAGTATAAATTTTTGACACACCCTCTTCTCCCAATAGCGCAACCGCTTTTTCCAAAGCCGCATCCGCTGTGATATTATCAATACTTACCCCCAAAATATTCACTGTTTCGCGCATCGTTATTCTCCCTGTTCCGTATTTTCAATTTGTTTTACTATTCAAATATACCATATCTATTTTAGCATAAAGCAACCATGTTTGCAACAGCACACTACAAAATTTATGGATAATTTATCTTCGGCATGATAAAATTCGCACATCGGAAAAATAAAATTCAAAAAAGTCAGAAAATTTGAAATATGTACTTGCTTTTTCTCTCACAATCTGCTATAATAATTAATGCGTTTTGAACAAAAATGTGGAGGCATAGCTCAGTTGGTTAGAGTACTTGCTTGACATGCAAGGGGTCACAGGTTCAAATCCTGTTGTCTCCACCACGTCGTCATCGCGGACTCCGTATCGTTCGCGATGACTTTTTACAAACCAAAGTCATCGGCTCGTTCACTCCGTCGCGATGACTCCTTCCCAAAAAACTTTCGCTTACGGCTCAGTTTTTCGGGAGCCCTATTTGTGCGGACTCCATATCGTTCGCGATGACTTTTTACAAAACAAGGTCATCGGCTCATTCGCTCCGTCGCGGCAATTTTTTACTTAAAATATTTGCGGGTGTAGTTCAATGGTAGAACATCAGCTTCCCAAGCTGAATACGGGGGTTCGATTCCCCTCACCCGCTCCAGACTTCACTGATGAAGTGAAGTTTCTTTTTCGGAGATGCCTGCATCTCGAATAAATATGCGCCCGTAGCTCAGCTGGATAGAGTGTCAGACTCCGACTCTGAAGGTCGTGCGTTCGAATCGCGTCGGGCGTACCAAACAAAAACCGGACGAACGCAACAATGATTGATAGCGTTTTTACGGTTTTGTCCTTTGATAAAAAGGACAAAAAAGACTGTTTGCAAGTTGAAAATTCAACTTGCAAACAGTCTTTTTATATAAGATTGCTATAAAAGAAACCGGTTTCCCCTGTTGGGAAACCGGTTTCTTTTGTTATACTTAACCCGCAGTCACCGATGCAGGTTTTTCCTCTGACAGCTTGATGCTGACATTTTGCGTCAATCCTGTGCTGTACTTGTAAACTTCACATTGCAATACATCGCCGGGAACATGCTTTGCTTTAATTTCGTTGAGCTGGTCATTATTCTCGACCGTCTGCCCGTCCACCTTAGTAATAATATCACCCTGCTCCAATCCGGCAATTTCCGCGCCGCTGCCTACACTGACCGCCATGACCTGAACACCCTTCGGCCAGCCCTGCGCTCTGGACATATAATCCGTAACATCGCGGGCGCTGATACCCAAAACCGGACGGCCTTTGACATAACCGTACTCCAACAGGTCAGCAATTACCAACTTCGCCTCGGAAATCGGAATCGCAAAGCCCATACCTTCTACACCGGTTGAGGAAAGCTTGACGGCATTGATACCGATAACCTGACCTTTGCCGTTCACCAACGCACCGCCGGAATTACCATTATTGATAGCAGCGTCGGTTTGAAGTACATTCATGGTGCGACTGCCGTTGTCGTCAACAGTAATGGTACGGTTGACCGCGCTAATGATTCCCTGCGTAACACTGCCAAAGAATTCCAATCCCATCGGATTGCCGATAGCGATGGCGCGTTCCCCTACTTCTACCTGCGTGGAATCGCCGAGTTCCGCTACAGTGAGCTGTTCCGGCGGGTCAATTTTAATGACCGCCAAGTCCGTCTTACTGTCCGTCCCCTTAACCGTAGCTTTCACCTCTGTACCGGTGTTAAGCATGACAGTAATTTCACTGGCGTTCTCAATGACGTGATTATTAGTAACGATATATCCGTCTGCGCTGATAATAATACCCGAGCCTTCGCCTTTGGAGACAGATTGCGTACCAAACCAACTAATCTGTCCTACAATTCTGCTGGTAATACCGACTACCGACGGACCGACTTTTTTTGCAATTTCCGTAGTTGCCAAATCCGAGTCGCCGGAAGCCAATGTTGATGTTCCGCTCGCAGCATCCTGCGGAGTATTTGGCGCAGTGTCCCCGCGAAGCGTTGTCGCAATCCGATTTTCCGAAAGTGTATTTCTCTTTCCCATGGAATAACCTACACCAAACATTCCGCCCAGAATCGCAAGATTTAAAACCGCAACCGCTGTGCCGGCAGCAATATAACGTTTTGCCTTGCTCTTTTTGTTGATACTCTCATGATACGGTTTTTGATTCACAATTCCCGGAATATATTGCGTCACGGGCTCTGCCACAGGAGTTTCAGGCTGTTCCAACCGAATTTTCAACGGTTCTGCCGATTGCGGCGCTGTATAGACCGGTTGATTTGCCTGCTCCGAATTAAGGTCGTTCCTCTCAAAAGATGAAACAGAAGTATTCTCCTCCGAATAATTATTCAACGATTCATTCAAACGATTCTCATTGTTACCCTCAAATTCATTCATATTGATGACCTCCTCATTCCAAAGTCTTTTTATTTTCATCTTGTGTCTTTATTTTACCTCGAAAATGTGACAATATTATGAATAAAATGTAACGGATTATTCAATATTTGCACATTCCTCATTCAGCGCTTTGAGTATCATCACTCTGTTTTTCCCCATGTTTCTCAGCATTTTTTGCGCTTTCCTTGCCCTTCGGAAGGGAAAATACAAACTCTGTGTACTCATTTGGCACACTGTTGACACGGATAGAACGTCCGTGCGCCTTGAGAATATTATTTACAATATACAACCCCAAGCCCGTACCGTCTTTGTTGATGGAACGGGACTGATCCACCTTGTAAAAACGCTCAAAAATAATCCGCTGCTGTTCGGGAGGAATTCCTATCCCCGTATTTCGGACTGAAATCCGTACCTCCTGCTGCTTCACCGATACCGCAACCGTAATCGAACCGCTTTGATCAGTAAATTTAACCGCATTATCAAGCAAGTTTGTCAACACACGCTTAATACTGTCAAAATCCGCTTTTACCAAGCAGGTTTCCGCACAAAATTCTATATTGACCCGAATTTCTTTTTCCTCAATTCGCTGCTCTAAATTGATAACAGTTTGACGAATCATTTCGTTAATATCAAAATTGGTAATATCCAGCACCAGTCTGTCCGAGCGCATACGCGTAATATCCAAAAAAGAATTTACAAGGCGCGACAGACGGTTTACCTCGTCGTGGACAATCTTTAAATATTCTTTTTGCCGCTCCGGCGGAATGGTATCATCTAAAATTCCGTCTACAAATCCGCTGATAGTTGTCATAGGCGTGCGCAATTCATGCGACACATCCGAAATAAAGCTCATACGGATATCCTCGAATTTTTCCAATTCATACGCCATGTTGTTAAAAGTGAGCGCCAATTCATCTATTTCGCTGATACTGTGAGAATCGTCCTCATGCAATTCGACTCGCCGCTCAAAATTGCCCTTGGCAAACTCCTTTGCACTGATACCGATTTCTTTGATAGGCTTGGAAATCCGTTTTGACAACATATAAGACAATACAAACGAGACAATAGCCACAATCAGCATGCAGAATGCAGAAATAGAAAACAACTCATGATTCAGCCGCATAAGCTCCGGCATAGCACTGCTGATAAATACCGCCCCTACCACGCTGCCGTCAGCGGGATTGACAGCGGGAATCTGCAAAGTAAACATGGGTTCGGAATACAAGCCGTTCATCGTTCCGATTTCCACATGTTCCTCATTTGACAGAACCTTTGCGCAAAACTCGGAAGAAATTCTTTTAATCTCCGTGTTAATTTTATTCTCGGCAGATGCTGACAATTCCACTTCACGATGCTTGTTGATAATCAAAATGTTCGTATTGGTGGAACGTGAAAAGTTCGTCAAAAATATCTGCAAGTTATTCAGCGAAATGCCGCTGTTGATAATGCTTGCGACCGACTTCGCGTTCTCTTTCAGCGACCTCTCCCGCGTGTGTGCCATATATCGACTGACCAAAGTAAACTCCAAGGTCGTCAGGGTAATAATTCCAACCAAAACCGATGCAATATTGATAATAAAAATTCTGGATAGAATCGTCTTTTTGAACATACGTCAATTCACCTCAAATTTATACCCCACACCCCATACGGTTTTCAACTGCCACGGTTTATTTTCGCATTCCAGCTTCTCCCGTATCCGTTTGATATGTACGTCTACGGTTCTGGAATCTCCAAAAAACTCATATCCCCAAATTTCATCCAGCAGTTGGTCTCGCGTAAACACCTTATTGGTATTCTTCGCAAGAAAATAGAGCAATTCAAACTCCTTGGGAGGCATCTCCATTTTCTTGTCCTCTAAATATACTTCATAAGTAGATTGATTGATGACTAAGCCGTCAAAGCGAAGTTCCTTTTCGGCTTCAGACGCAGTTGTGCTTTTGCCAGCTTCATAACGGCGAAGAACCGCTTTCATACGCGCGACAAGTTCTTTAGAGTCAAAAGGCTTGACTACATAATCGTCTGCACCGAGTTCCAACCCTAAAACCTTGTCAAAGGTTTCCCCTTTAGCGGTCAGCATGATAATCGGAACATTGCTGACTGCGCGAACTTCTCGGCAAACCTGCCAGCCGTCCTTAACAGGAAGCATGATATCCAGCAAAATCAAATCAGGTTGTTCCGACTGAAACAGTTCGAGTGCCTTTTGCCCATCATGAGCGGTAATTGCCTTGTACCCTTCTTTCTCCACATACAGGCGAATCAATTCACAAATATTGACCTCATCATCAACAATCAGGATTTTACTATTCACCATTGCCTACACCTCAGTTCCATTTTATTCTTTGGTATATTATGAAACAAAATCCCCCGCATATTCTCAAGGGATTTTGTTCGCCAAACTCTACTTATTTTTTCTCGCAATTGCTTTCTTTGCGCTTTCAACAATCGTTTTAGCATCCAAACCGTATTTCTCCAAAAGCGGATACGGCTTGCCGGACGAACCAAAGACATCACGTACGCCCACGCGCTCCATCGGCACGGGACATTCCTCAACAAGAACTTCGGCAACCGCGCTGCCCAAACCGCCAATGATATTGTGTTCCTCCGCAGTAACCACCGCGCCGGTTTCCGCCGCGGCTTTCGCGATAATTTCACGGTCAATCGGCTTAATGGTATGTATATTAACCACCCGCGCACTGATGCCTTGCTCCGCCAAAATCTTTTTTGCTTCCAGCGCGTCCGGAACCAACAGTCCCGTCGCAATCAGCGTAACGTCCGTTCCGTCCGCGAGCATAACACCCTTGCCGATTTCAAACTGATAGCTGTCGTCAAAAATGGTCGGAACGGCCAAGCGTCCGAATCTCAGATAAACCGGTCCGTCATGCTCAATCGCCGCCTTAACTGCCAAACGAGATTCCACTGCATCCGCAGGATTCAATATCACCATTCCGGGAATGGTGCGCATCAAACCGATATCCTCCAAGCATTGATGCGTTGCGCCGTCCTCGCCGACTGACACGCCGGCATGGGTCGCACCGATTTTCACATTCAAATGCGGATAGCCGATAGAATTGCGAATCTGCTCAAAAGCACGACCTGCCGCAAACATCGCGAAAGAACTCGCAAATACAATTTTACCGGTTGCCGCAATTCCCGCCGCAGTGGACATCATATTGCCCTCCGCAATCCCCATATTGATAAAACGGTCGGGATATGTCTTTTTAAAGCCGTCTGTTTTGGTCGATTTAGAAAGGTCGGCGTCCAAAACAACAATATTCTCATTTGCGCCAAACTCCACCAAAGCGTCACCATACGCCTGACGAGTCGCAATTTTATCTCCGAGCTTATAGTTCATTATTCAACGCCTCCTTTGATGCTTTCAATATATGTATCCAATTCTTTGATTGCCTGCTCATACTGTTCCTGATTTGGCGCTGCGCCGTGCCATCCTGCCTCCCCTTCCATAAAGGAAACGCCCTTGCCTTTCACACTCTTTGCAATAATTATGGTAGGCTTATCCTTGGTCGCTTTCGCTTCCTCCACGGCGCTTTCTATTTGATTGAAGTCGTGCGCGTCAATGGTAATCACGTGCCAGTTAAAAGCCTTAAACTTTTCATCAATCGGGCAGGGGTTCATGACCTCGGAAACGTCTCCGTCAATTTGTAAACCGTTGAAATCCAAAAACGCGGTAAGGTTGTCCAGTTTGTAGTGTGCTGCAAACATCGCCGCCTCCCACACCTGTCCTTCTTCGATTTCACCGTCGCCCAAAACCGCGTAAACACGGTAAGACTTGCCGTCCATTTTCGCTGATTTTGCCATACCGTTTGCCGCGCTGATGCCCTGTCCCAGCGACCCTGTGGACATATCTACGCCCGGTACGCCTTTCATATCAGGGTGTCCCTGTAAATAGCTATCAATATGACGGAAGGTTTTGATATCTTCCTTAGGGATAAAGCCCCGCTCTGCCAAAGCGCCGTACAAAGCAGGCGAACAATGCCCCTTGGACAATACAAAGCGATCACGATCCGGATTTTTCGGATTTGCCGGATCGACATTTAACTCTTTCATATACAGATATGCCATGATATCCGCAGCAGAAAGAGAACCGCCCGGGTGTCCCGCCCCCGCGCTGTATACCGCTTCTAACGCCATTTTTCTGATATGAGCCGCAGAAATTTGGAGTTCCTTTACCTGTGTTTCGTTCACTTTTATACCATTCCTTTCCATATTGAAAGCTTAGTCCACAAAAGGCGGACAATTTTATAATTCACTGAAACCGTTGCCCACCACTTCTCGTACATTTGCCACAACGACAAACGCAGCGGAATCAATCCGTTTCACGAGTTGTTTAAGCTTACCGATTTCATATTTTTTCATGACGCACAGCAAAACATTTTTTTCACTTCGGTTATACATAGAAAAACCTTTGAGCGCGGTTACACCGCGAAAAGCGTTTTGAAAAATCGCTTGCGCAATCGCCTCATTTTGGTCAGAAATCACAAGAACCATCTTAGAATAATTGATGCCTTCTGCCAGCATATCTATCACATAACTGCTGATGAGCAGTGTAACCGCCGAATATAATACAATTTCCGCCCTGCCGAACGCAATTCCCGCCGACAAAATAATCAGCGTATCAATCAGCAAAATAAATCTGCCTAGCGATACAGTCGGGAAAAATTTTTTCAGTATTTTCGCCAAAATGTCCGTGCCGCCGGTTGTCGTGCCCGCCTGCAACACCGTGCCGAGTCCGACCCCGAACAGGACACCGCCAAACGCGGAGCATAAAATGACATCTTCCGTCACCGAAGGCAGGAACGCGAATATCTCTGTAAAGAAAGATAGGGAAAACATTCCGACCAAAGAGGTCAGCACTAACTTTCTGCCAAAAAATATCCAACCCAAAATAAAAACCGGAATGTTAAAGAGTAAAATCAACTTGCCGACCGACACACCGGTAAAATAGTGTGCGACTGTCGCCAATCCGCTCATTCCGCCGGGCGCAATCTGCGCCGGAACCAAAAACAAATCCAGCGCCAGTCCGGATATTGCTGACCCTACTACTATCATACCATATTTTTTGATTTTTGCAAGCATATTGTCCCTCTTTTTCAGGAACTTACACGCCCGACGACAAGCCCTCCAATTCCGAAAGCAGGGTGCACAGGCGTTCTTCCTCATTATTGAGGTAAAGATAGCCCATTAACGCCTCCAGTCCGGTAGCCATTTTATAATCCGTCATATCCGCGTTTTTCGGCGGACGGGATTTCGCATTTCTGCCGCGCTTGTAAATTTCCTTTTCTTTTTCTGTTAGTTTATCCTCAATCTGACAGAAAAATTCAGCCTGCGCGGACGCTTTCACAAATTTTGTCGCACGCTTATGCAAAGTATGAATCGGCGCGTTTCCTTTTTCCAGCAAATGCGACCGCACATACAGTTCATAAACGCAATCTCCCAGATAAGCAAGCGTCAAGGGAGAGTATTGACCCGGCGGAAGTTTCGGTTCCGCCCTGAAGTGATATAAAATATTGTTCATCATTTGTTTTACTCCGTTACAATCATCTGTCCCTGCGCAGTATCCTTGATGATAATGCCTTTCTCTTTCAAGTAATCGCGGATTTCGTCCGACCTTGCCCAATTTTTCTTCTTGCGGGCTTGTTCCCGCTCCGCAAGCAAACTCTTTATCTCGTCCGACAATTCCGCCTTTTCCTCTCTGTTCAAAAGTCCCAGTACTCCGCCCAGTTCCCGCAACAAATCCATTGTGGTTTGCAAAACCCGTACCGACGGCTCGGTTTCTGCCGTCAAGGTTTTGTTCGCGTCAGAGACAATCTCAAACAATACAGAAATCGCGTCCGCCGTGTTGAGGTCATCTTCCATTGCGGCAATATATTTTTCCTTAAAACCGGACAGGCGATTGAGATAATTTTCCTCCTCACCGTAAGCCTCCTGCAGCGCGCCGTTTCTGTTCTTCAAAAATTCCAGCGTTTCCAGACAGGTATAAATGCGCTCCAAGCTGGATTTTGCGGAATCAATCAAATCCTTACTGAAATTGATGGGACTGCGATAGTGCGCGGAAAGCATAAAGAACCGCACAACCTCTCCCTCGTATTCTTTTAATACGTCACGAACAGTGAAGAAATTGCCGAGAGACTTAGACATTTTGCGATTGTCCACATTGATATAACCGTTATGCATCCAATAGTTGGCAAACGGCGCGTCATTCGCTGCCTCGCTCTGCGCGATTTCATTTTCATGATGCGGGAATATCAAATCCCGTCCGCCACTGTGAATATCAATGGTTTTGCCCAGATACTTATTCGCCATAGCACTGCACTCAATATGCCAGCCGGGGCGTCCCATGCCCCACGGACTTTCCCACGCAGGTTCGCCCTCTTTTTGCTTCTTCCATACCGCAAAGTCCATAGGGTCTTTTTTCGCCTCATTGATATCGATACGCGCCCCGCTCTCCAATTCTTCCAAGGGTTGGTGAGACAATTTGCCGTAGGCGTGGAACTTTTTGATGTCAAAATAGACGTCGCCGTCTACGTTATAGGCAAAACCTTTTTCCTCCAATGTTTGAATCAGACTGATAATGGCGTCCATATTCTCCGTTGCGCGCGGGTGAACGCTCGCTTTGTGAATCCCGATTGCCTGAGCGTCTTTGAAATATTCGGCAATAAAACGGTCCGCCAGTTCCTTGACCGTCACACCTTCCTCATTCGCCTTGTTTATCATCTTATCGTCCACATCGGTAAAGTTCTGGACAAAGCTGACCTCATACCCCTTATATTCCAAATAGCGGCGCAAGGTATCAAAAATAATAAACGGCCGCGCGTTTCCGATATGGAAATAGTTGTACACGGTCGGTCCGCAGGAATACATACGCACCTTATTTTCCTCTATCGGTATAAACTCCTGTTTTTCACGCGTTAATGTATTGTAAAGTTTCATTTATCTGCACCTCGTTCTTTTAACTGTTTTGTCAATCGTTCCAGCTCGCCGCGCAAGTGACACAATTCCATGGAAACCGGGTCGGGAATATGTATCTGGTCTAAGTCGCAGACAAGTCCTATCTTAGCCGGAGCGACCTTAACATTGTTCCGCTTGACAATGTGCGCGGGAACCCCCACACAAGTACTGTCAGGCGGAATTTCATTCAGTACAACCGCGTTCGCCGCAACTTTGCAGTTATCTCCTACGCGGAACGGTCCGAGTATTTTCGCGCCGCATCCTATCATGACATTATTACCGATGGTAGGATGACGCTTACCGCTGTCCTTGCCTGTACCGCCCAAAGTCACACCCTGATAAATCGTACAGTTGTCCCCGACCTCCGCTGTCTCTCCGATGACCACGCCCATGCCGTGGTCAATAAAAACCCCTTTTCCGATTTTAGCGCCCGGGTGAATTTCAATCCCCGTTTTTTTGCGGGTATGTTTGGAAATCCACTCCGCCAAAAAAGTATGCCCTTTCAGATACAAGCGATGCGCCAATCGGTAATTGCGAATCGCCTTATAGCCGGGGTAGAAAAAAAACACCTGCGCTTTGCTTTTTGCCGCCGCGTCGCGTTCCATCACAACGTTCAAATCTTCTTTGATTCGTTTCAAAAGCCCCATTATTAAACTCCTTTTTGCAGTGCGCAACCGGCAAAACCCAATTGCCGCCGCAGTTTGCTTATTTTATGATACTTCAACCAATATAAGCATAATATATTCATTATAAACCATTTTTGTGATTGCGTAAAGAGATTTTTTAAAAATTTTACAGAGAAAATCCATAATATTGCAACATAACCAAAAATTTATTTTTCCACTTTGCAAAATTCGATTGACAAATACAGAAAAAAAGAATATACTTAGCCTACAACTCAGATAAGTTGTCATATGCCGCACCCATGAAATGAGGTGAACCATTGATAGACGAAAGCAACAAGCAATTTAACATATTTTTGGAACAGGTAAAAGATATCATCAATCACCCCGCCGTTCAGCGGTTGGAAAAATGCAGTCATCATTACCGCAGTACCCGTTTGCAGCATTGCATCAATGTTGCCTATTGCAGTTTTCTGATTTGCCGAAAATTCGGGTGGGATTTTTCCTCCGCCGCACGCGGGGGTCTGCTGCACGATTTATTTTATTACGAATGTAAAAATGTACATCCGGGCGTGTTCCGCCACGCGGCGCTGCATCCTAAAATTGCGCTGCGGCGGGCAGAACGCCTGTGCAGGCTCAACGCAATAGAGAGAGACATCATTTTAAAGCATATGTTCCTCCCCGGACTTATCCCGCCGAAATACAAGGAATCCATGATAGTTTGTCTGGTGGACAAATATTGCGCAACATACGAGGCGTTATACGGAGTCGCAGAGATGATGAAACTGAAATTCGCGTTTCGGTAAGAAACGGCAATTGTATGCTATAACTTTATAAAAATCAAAACAGAGAACGGTATTATGCGCGTTCTCTGTTTTTTCTTTTATCATAATAACTTTTCCGTTCAATCCGCGAACATGGGGGTGGATAAATAGCGTTCGCCTGTGTCGGGTAAAAACGCGACAATCGTTTTGCTCTGATTTTCCTCCCGTTTTGCAAGTTCTGCCGCCGCCCATACTGCCGCGCCGGAGGAAATTCCTACCAAAAGCCCCTCCGACCGAGCCAAAGTCTTACCCACGGCAAAAGCGTCCTCATGGTCAACCGTAATAATCTCATCATAAATCTTTGTATTCAATGTTGCGGGTACGAATCCCGCTCCGATTCCCTGAATTTTGTGAGGTCCTGCCGTTCCCTGAGACAGCACGGGAGAGGTCAAGGGTTCGACCGCCACAATTTTAACATTCGGATTTTTCTCTTTTAAATATTCGCCCACACCCGAAATCGTTCCGCCTGTTCCGACGCCAGCAACAAAAATATCCACTTTGCCGTCGGTATCGTTCCAAATTTCAGGTCCGGTAGTCAGCTTATGAATCTGCGGATTAGCAGGGTTTTCAAATTGTCCGGGAATAAAACTGTCCGAAATTTGCGCCGCCAGTTCCTCTGCCTTTTCAATCGCGCCTTTCATGCCTTTTGCGCCTTCGGTCAAAACAATTTCCGCCCCGTACGCCTTTAACAGATTGCGGCGTTCCACGCTCATGGTTTCCGGCATGGTGAGAATAACACGGTATCCCCGCGCCGCCGCGACCGCCGCCAAACCGATTCCCGTATTGCCGCTGGTCGGTTCGATAATCACTGCGCCGTCCGAAATCTTGCCCTCCTCCTCCGCACGGTCAATCATCGCTTTCGCAATCCTATCCTTTGCGCTGCCTGCGGGATTGAAATATTCCAACTTTGCAAGCAGTCGCGCGTTAAGCTGATGTTCCTTTTCAAAATTGCTCAGTTCCAGCAGCGGAGTGTTTCCGATTAAATCCGTAATTTTTTGATATACTTTCATAATAATTGATGTTCCTTTCTATCATAAATAGGCAACCCAAAAACTGAATAAAATCGTTTAGATTTCCCCGTGCAGCCCCGCGACGCGTATGTGTGTATACGCAAGACGGGGTGAACGAGGAAAGATAGATGATTTTATTCAGTTTTAGCCTTCTAACGCTTGTTTTAAATCATATATTATATCGTCAATATGTTCCAAACCAATCGACAAACGAATAGTATTCGGCTTAATTCCTGTCTCCGCCAGTTCCTGCTCGTTCATTTGTGAATGAGTGGTAGACGCTGGGTGAATGACCAAAGATTTCGCGTCCGCGACATTAGCAAGCAGAGAGAAAATTTGCAGACGGTCAATGACTGCTTTCGCTTTCTCCGCGCCGCCTTTCACCTCAAAGGTAAAGATAGAACCGCCGCCGTTCGGAAAATATTTTGTATAAAGTTCATGGCTCGGACTGTCCGGCAAAGAAGGGTGATTGACGTGCTCTACCTGCGGATGAGCGTTTAAAAATTCCACTACTTTCAACGCATTTTCCACATGACGCTCTACACGAAGCGAAAGAGTTTCCAACCCTTGCAGGAACAAAAACGCATGAAACGGCGAAAGGGTTGCGCCGGTATCGCGCAAAAGAATCGCGCGGATTTTGGTTACAAACGCCGCCGCGCCAACCGCCTTGGTAAAGCTGATGCCATGGTAGCTGGGATTTGGCTCGGTGAGCGATGGGAACTTGCCTGATGCCTCCCAGTCAAATTTGCCGCTGTCCACTATCACGCCGCCGATTGCAGTACCATGACCGCCAATGAATTTTGTCGCGGAATGTACTACGATGTCCGCGCCGTGCTCAATAGGACGCAATAAGTACGGCGTTGCAAAAGTATTGTCTACAACCAGCGGTATTTTATGTTTATGCGCGATAGCCGCAATTTTTTCAATATCCAGAACATTACTGTGAGGATTACCCAAAGATTCAATGAAAATCGCTTTCGTATTTTCCTGAATAGCGTTTTCAAAGCCCGCCTCTCCCTCTTCGGGGTCTACAAAGGTAGCAGTAATGCCGTATTCGGGCAAGGTGTGCGCCAATAAATTATAACTGCCGCCATAAATGGTCTTTTCCGCTACGATATGGTCACCGGCGTGCGCCAGATTTTGGAACGCATAGGTAATCGCCGCCGCGCCGGACGCAGTCGCAAGCGCCGCAACGCCCCCCTCTAATGCGGCAATACGCCGTTCAAATGCGTCCTGCGTCGGATTGGTCAGCCGTCCGTAAATATTGCCCGCGTCAGACAAATTAAACCGCGCCGCCGCGTGGTCGCTGTTGTGAAACACATAAGAACTGGTCTGATAAATCGGAACCGCTCTCGCATCGGTCGCAGGGTCGGGATTTTCCTGCCCGACGTGCAGTTGCAGGGTTTCAAATTTTAACTTTCTTTCGCTCATTCCAATCATCTTCTTTCAAAAATTTATTATTCCTATAGAAATAGTATGTATTTAATATACAACATATTTTTTTATTTGTCAATATAAAATTTACAAAATTTTATAATTTTTTATTTTACAGCTCCTGCTTGCACTTATCTCTTTGTAAAAAAAGCGTAAAAATTCCTGCTTTGCGTAATACAAAGCAGGAATGTGAAAATCAAACTATTTCCATTATTTGAAAACAAAAGGAATCTTACTCGCCCAAAGCGGCTCCGTCCGCAATTACGGTAACGTCATTGTGAGCCGCCAAAATGGTCGCCGGAATCTTCGGGTCAATCACGCTGCCGCTCAGCGCTTTTACCACACGAGCCTTTTCTTTACCGCTTGCCAACAGCAAGATTTTCTTTGCACGCATAATAGTGCCAACTCCCATAGTCAGCGCCTGCTTAGGTACTTCGTCCATCGATTCAAAAAAACGTGCGTTCGCCTCAATCGTATTTTGCGTCAGTTGAGTAATGTGCGTATAGGCATTGAGCATTTCGCCCGGCTCGTTAAAGCCGATATGCCCGTTCTGCCCTATTCCGAGCACCTGCATATCCAAGCCGCCGCGCACCTTTATCGTCTGCTCATAATTCGCGCACTCTTGCGCCGCGTCCTCTGACGCGCCGTTAGGAATAAAAATATTCTCCGAGCGCAAATTCACCTTGCTGTAAAGATGATGATTCATAAAATAATAATAACTCTGCTCATTTGTTCTCTGAATGGGATAATACTCGTCCAGATTAAATGTTGTCACCTCCGAAAAATCCAGCCCCATCGCCGTAAGGCGTTCATACATTCCAATCGGGGTAGACCCTGTCGGCAATCCGAGGACGCAATCCGGCTTTAACATAACTTGCGCGGCTACAAATTCCGCCGCTTTTTGAGATAATTCTTCATAACTGTTACATTTGATAATTCTCATGTTTACAACTCCTTTTACAATTCCTGTAATTTCTTGCTTACATCCTGAGCGAAACGGTCAATATATCCCGTAACGTAATCCACAATATCCAACGATGGCTCCTCTATCAACGGAGTCAAATCCATCGCGAAAATCACGCCCGTTGTCTCGTCCACGCCATGCGATTCACTAAATGTCGCGTTTGCCAGCCGACGCCCGACTACCGCCGCGTCATAACGCTTGCCGCCCGCGATTTGAGAATCAAACACGCCCATCAACGCGCTTTCCAAATTGCTCCTGCCCGCCACGTCAAAACGCACCTTTTCCGCATCGCACATCCAGTCCAAGCCACGCCACACCTCACAGCCGTAAACTTTCTGCGGGCGGAACTCCGACTCGCGCAGAGCGGCAATCAGCTTTAAAGCGACGCCAACGTGCGTATCGTGTTTATCCGCAAGATTGTGTGTATAAATTACCTGCGGGCGTGTTTTTTCTATTACCTGTTTCAATTCCTCAATCACGGTACGATTGCCTTTCTCTTTCACCGCCGAGGAGGGAAAACCCAAAAATACCTGCGCGGCATAATCACCGACAATCGCCGCTTTCTTTTGTTCCTCTATCCGAATTTTCTGCATATCGTCATCCGTATAATCCGCATAGATTCCGCTGCGCGGACTACCCGCTCCGTTCGTCGTCACAACACCTGTAAAAAATTCGTCTGAACTGCCGAAACATTTTAAAATTCCGTCATATGCCATAAACTCAATATCGTCCTGATGAGCCGCAACCGCAAGATGTGTAGTTCTGCTGAGCGCCTCTGTTTCCGCACTGCCATCCGGCACAAAAATCTGCATACACCTGCACCTCACTCTTTCTTTATTATTTCATACCGTTTTTATTTTACCATTTTTCCACCTGTATTTATTTATCAATACGGACAAAAGATTTGCATTTTCGGTCAAATCATGATATACTGTTTTTCACTTATACTTTCATCGAAAGCGGGGCGGAGCGTTTGAATGATTATATTCTGACTTCCTTAAAAAAAGAGTTTCATATCAGCAAAATCGCTACCATACACTACTTTGAATATGAAAAAGATTATTCTTTCATCGGAGAAAGACACAACTTTTGGGAACTGGTCTATGTGGACAAGGGCGAGATTGAAGTCAACATGAACGGAAGTTGGTCGCGGCTCAAGCAGGGCGAAATTGTCTTTCACCAACCTAACGAATACCACAATCTGCGGACAAACGGAATTGTTGCTCCCAACATCATCATCGTTGCTTTTGAATGTAACTCCCGCGCAATGTCATTTTTTCGGCAAAAGTTTTTTACACTGTCCGATACGGAAAAGCATTTGCTTGCCGTCATTATAAAAGAAGCCCGGCACGCCTTTTCCTCGCCGCTGAATGACACCTTTCTGAAAGAGTTGAAACGCGCGGAAGATAAATTTTTCGGCGCGGAGCAGATGATTTTGCTTTCTTTGGAGCATTTACTCATTCTGCTCAAACGCAGCTACGCCGAACAGCCGATGCCGAATTCCACCGTACTTTCGCGACGCACTGAGGACAGCGTGGTCAGCGGAGTAATAGACTATCTGACAGAAAATATGGGAAATAAGTTAACCTTTGCGCAAATCGCCGAACACGCAGGTGTCAGCGCAACAGGTCTGAAAATAACATTTAAACGGCAAACCGGTCAAAGCGTGATGGCGTATTTTGCGAAAATGAAAATTGATAAAGCGAAAACCTTAATACGCGAAGGAAATCACAACATCACGCAAATTGCGGCACTGCTGGGCTTTGATTCCATTCATCTTCTCTCCCGACGATTTCGCCAAATCACGGGGATGTCTCCTACCGAATACGGGAAATCCGTCAAAGTAGAATTTGAAGATTAGTCCGGCGGGAACCGAAACACATTACATTTTCTCACAAATGAGAGAAAAACTACTTGAAACCTGTAATAATATATGATATAATTCAGGATAATAAAAAGTAAAATTCAGGTAGTTTGAATTATTATTGCAGAATTTCAGTATATTTAAAATAGAAAGGACGTATCAACAAATATGAGACAGACAAAATTTTCTGCACAGCCATCTAAGGGCAAAAAAGCGTTGGTTGTCATTGGTATTATTATAGGAACTGTTGCGGTATTTCTGCTCTCTTTCCTGCTGGCGTTTAATCTGATTATTCATCCAATCAGCGCAGGTACGGGGCAGAACGACGATTTAGCCAAAGAAAATGAAGAACTAAAATCCGAAGTAAAATTGTTGGAGGACAAGGTGGATTCCTTGAATACCGAAGTTGAAAAATATCGGAAAGCAGCCAGCACGCCGACTGTTTCGGAGTCGTCAAGCTCGTCCGGCTCTTCTTCAAGTGCGTCTTCTTCGCCGAAACCGTCAACTTCCACTTCACCGAAGCCATCAAGCAGCGCGTCGCCGAAACCTTCCAGTTCCGCTTCGCCAAAGCCTTCGAGCAGCGCATCACCGAAACCGAGTGCCTCGCCGTCAGCATCGGCAAGCGCAACACCTTCACCTTCACCGTCAAGCACACCTGTTGCGCCGTCAACATCGCCTGACGCTCCGGTAGTAAATATTGATTAGTATATTTTTCTAAAACGTATATATTCGGGAGGTTAATCATGGAACCAAAGTACAGGAGAATTCTCTTAAAAGTAAGCGGTGAAGCACTCGCTGGCGACAAAGGATTTGGATTGGATAATCCGACCATTACAAAAATCGCTGAAAAAATCAAAGAATGCGCAGATTTAGGCGTTGAAATTGCTATTGTTGTCGGCGGCGGAAACTTCTGGCGCGGCAGAACAGGCGAAGGCATGGACCGCTCCCGCGCCGACCATATGGGTATGCTGGCAACTGTTATCAATTCACTCGCGCTTTTAGACGCGCTGGAACAGCAGGGCATGAACGCGCGTGTCCAAACCGCCATCGAAATGCGGCAAATTGCAGAGCCCTATATTCGGCTGAAAGCTATGCGGCATCTGGAAAAAGGCAGAGTTGTTATCTTTGCGTGCGGAACAGGCAATCCTTTCTTTTCCACCGATACAACAGCGGCGCTCCGCGCGGCGGAAATTGACGCGGATGTTATTCTGCTTGCCAAAAAGGTAGATGGTGTTTATGACAGCGACCCGAATCTGAATCCGAACGCAACCAAATTTGACGCACTCAGCTACATCGACGTGCTCAATCGCGGTTTGGGCGTTATGGACTCCACCGCTACCTCCCTCTGTATGGATAATGATATTCCGATTTTGGTTTTCGGTCTGAGCGACCCGGAAAACATCAAACGCGCCGTAATGGGCGAAGAAATCGGCACCATTGTAAACAAGATGTAAATTGCATCACAGAAAAACTATCTCAAAGGAGAATATTTCACTATGAAAACAGCAGAATCTAAAATGAGCAAAACCATTTCCGTTTTACACGAGGATTTAGCCGCAATTCGCGCAGGACGTGCAAACCCGGCAATTTTGGATAAGGTAACGGTTGATTATTACGGCGTGCCTACCCCTCTGCAACAGGTGGGAACTGTTTCTGTACCGGAAGCGCGCACGATTATCATTCAGCCTTGGGATGCTTCTATTTTAGGAGATATTGAAAAGGCAATTTTAAAATCTGATGTCGGCATTACCCCAAACAACGACGGAAAGCTGATTCGCTTAAACTTCCCGCCGCTGACGGAGGATCGCCGTAAGGAACTGGTGAAAACCGTTTCTAAGCGCGGAGAGGACGCAAAAGTTGCAATCCGCGCAATTCGCCGTGACTCCATCGACAGATTCAAGGCACAAAAGAAAGATAACGAAATTACCGAGGACGATTTGAAAGATTTGGAAGATAAGATTCAAAAGCTGACCGACAAATTTGTCAAAGAGGTTGACAACATTATCGCTGATAAAGAAAAAGAGATTTTGGAAGTATGAGAAATCCCTTTCAACTACGGAGCAAAAAACGATTAGAACAGCAAATTGACCCGGCACGCGTTCCGCAGCATATCGGTATCATCATGGACGGAAACGGACGCTGGGCGAAAGCCCATGCACTGCCGCGCAGTGCGGGACACCGCAAAGGTGCGGAAACCTTGGAGAAAATCATCAAGTATTGCGATTCTCTCGGCGTCAAAGCAATCACTGCTTACGCGTTTTCCACCGAAAACTGGTCCCGCCCTCAAAGCGAGGTTGACGCATTGATGGATTTGCTGTATGAATATTTGCAGCAAGCGGAGGAACGATTCGCGGGGAAAAATGTGGTGTTAAAAGTCATCGGTGACCGCAGTGCTCTGCGCAAAGATATCCAATCCGCTATGAAACACGCGGAAGAAATTACCGCACACAATACCGGCATTACGCTAAATATGGCAATCAACTACGGCGGGCAAAGCGAAATTGCACGCGCCGCTCGATTAGCGGCAAAAAGAGCCGCAGACGGACTGATTTGTTACGACGAAATTACGGAACAATACTTAGACCGCCTGATGTACACTGATGGTTTACCTCCGGTAGATTTGATTATCCGTCCAAGCGGTGAGTTACGCTTGTCAAACTTTTTGCTGTGGCAGGCGGCTTACGCGGAATTTTGGTTCAGCGACATTTGTTGGCCGGATTTCAGCGAACAAGATATGGCGCAGGCGATTTTAGATTTTCAGGCACGGAACCGTCGATTTGGTAAGGTTTGACAATATGTTTCAATTATTATGTATCAAGGAGGTTTGCGTATGCTGTGGAAACGGGTAGTAACAGCTATAGTAGCCGTACCGCTGCTGATTGGTATTTTGCTTTTGCCAAAGATATGGCTGACCGTTTTGGTGGTAATTGCCTCCATTATTGGGCTGTTTGAATTTTATCGCGCCGTCGGATTGATAAAGAAACCCGCGCTGTGTATTATGGGGTATCTTGCAACCATCTTGTTCGGCTTAGGTACGCTGTTCCGCACAAGCGGAAATATGGCAATATTCTTCGGTTTTATGATGATATTATTTGTTGTACTGTTGATTCAACGCAGTACAGTAACGCTGACCGATGTGTCATTGCTGATATTCAGTTTGATATATATTCCGTACTTTTTGCTGAATATTTCCTATATCCGCGCAATAGAACCGTATGGTAATTATTATGTATGGCTGGTGTTTATCTGCGCATTTTCGGCAGACACTTTCGCCTATGTGGTGGGAAAACTGTTTGGCAGACACAAACTTTGTCCCTCTATCAGCCCGAAAAAGACGGTAGAAGGCGCATTAGGCGGAATTATCGGGTGCGGACTTTCTTGTCTGTTGTACGGAGTAATTATGACCTATTGGGCAGGAATTCCGGTAGGGTTGCCGAGATTATTCATTTTGGGAATGGTGGTCGGTCTGATTTCGGAAATCGGAGATTTGCTTGCTTCCATCATCAAACGACAGTACGGCATTAAAGATTTTGGCAATCTTTTGCCCGGTCACGGCGGCATATTAGACCGATGCGACAGCGTAATTTTAGTTGCGCCAACCATCTTTTTGATGCTGTTGAACATTGGTATACTAATTTAATTGTGAACAAACGGCGGAGAGGCGATACAGTCCTCCTCCGCCTTTTTATATTCTTCTGCAAGTAAGGAGACGTTAATTATGAAACTTTCTATCTTAGGTTCCACGGGTTCCATCGGCACGCAAAGTCTTGCCGTCGCGGACGACCTCAAAGGAACCTCGCATGAAGTGACTGTAACCGCGCTCAGCGGCGGACGAAACATTGATTTATTAGAAAAACAAATACGCAAATATCGCCCCAAGCTTGCCGCTGTTGCGGAAGAAAATTCTGCCGCCGACCTGCGGGTAAGGGTTGCGGATACCGATACCGAAATTTTAAGCGGGGTGGACGGGCTTTGCGCTGTCGCGGCGGAAAGTTCCTGCGACATGGTGCTGTCTGCCATTTCCGGCTTTGCCGGACTGCGACCAACGCTATGCGCGATTGACGCAGGCAAAGATATTGCGCTTGCCAATAAGGAAACTTTGGTTGCCGCCGGTCATTTGGTCATGCAAAAAATTCGGGACGCAAAGGTTCGGCTGCTGCCGGTAGACAGCGAGCATTGTGCTATTTTTCAGTGCTTGCAGGGAGAGCCGCACAAGCATATCAAAAAACTGCTTATTACCGCCTCCGGCGGTCCGTTCTTCGGCAAATCCAAAGAGGAACTGGCGGACATTACGGTGGAACAGGCGCTCAAGCACCCCAATTGGAATATGGGCGCAAAAATCACTATAGACAGCGCGACACTGATGAATAAAGGATTGGAAATCATAGAGGCAAAATGGCTCTTTGACATAGGGATAGACCAAATTGAGGCAGTTGTCCATCGGGAGAGCATTATCCATTCTATGGTGGAATTTCAGGATAACAGTGTCCTTGCACAGTTATCTCTCCCCTCCATGAAGCACCCGATTCAGTATGCGTTCACTTATCCCGAACGGATTGGAACGCCGGACGCACCCTTAAATTTAAGTCAAATCGGCACGCTTTCTTTCTTTGAACCGGACGAAGACGCGTTCCCCTGTCTTTCTCTTGCGCGCAAGGCAGGCAAAGCGGGCGGATTGCAGCCGGTGATACTGAACGCTGCGAACGAAATCGCGGTCGCCGCATTTCTGCAAAAGAAAATTAAATTTTTACAGATTTCGGAAATTGTTGCTGAAATTTTGGAACAATCGAAACAAGTACAAAATCCGAGCTTAGAAGAAATATTTGACACTGACAGCGAAATTCGCTGTAAAACGCAGGAATATATCAGCACAATGCTGTAATACAATAGATAATATGCTGTAGCTGTGTTATACTAATTCCAACGACAAGAAAGGTGTGAGGACATTATGATTTGGACAATCATAGGCGCAATCATTATTTTCTCTATTATTATATTCATTCACGAACTGGGGCACTTCCTCGCCGCGCGCGCGTTTGGCGTAAAGGTACTGGAATTTGCCATCGGCATGGGACCGAAACTCTTAAAAAAACAACGGGGTGAAACCTTGTACTCCATCCGCGCGATTCCGTTCGGCGGTTTTTGCAGTATGGAGGGCGAAGATACACAATCTCAAAGCGAAGGCGCTTTTTCCGGCAAGCCATGGTATGCCCGCCTAATCATTCTTGCCGCAGGAGCGTTTATGAACGTTTTACTCGGATTCATAATTTTCATGTGCGTATTGATTCCGGGCGGCATGAGCCACGGGCTCTCCTCCAATGTAATTGACACAATTCCGGCGGAATCTTTGGCGGCAGGCAAACTGGAGCCGGGCGACAAAATCGTGAAAGTAGGCAGTTCCGGCGTGCATATTCAACAAGATTTGACCTTGGCGCTGATGCTGCATGACGGTTCCGACCTGAATGTAACGGTAAAGAGAAATGGTGAAAAAATTACACAGACGATTACCCCCGTTTTGCGCAACGCGAACGCGCCCGAACTGGGATATGTTTTGAATGTTCAGCTTGCGCCGCGTCCTCTGACTCCTGCCAGTCTGATACATGAATCGTTTTTTGAAACGGTTAACTCCGTCAAGCAGGTATTTCTCGGACTAAAAATGCTGTTCACCGGACAGGTTGGCGTACAGCAAATGTCCGGACCGGTAGGCGTGGTGTCCGAAATGAATCAGGCGGCGCAAACCGGAGGACTTTTGAACTTCCTCTTCCTCGCCGCGTTTATCACGGTCAACATCGGTGTAATGAATTTATTGCCGCTCCCCGCTCTGGACGGCGGACGTATTCTGTTTTTGCTCATTGAACTGATACGCCGTAAGCCGATTCCGCCCGAAAAAGAGGGTGTTGTCCATTTTGCGGGACTGGTCTTGTTACTGGGACTAATGCTGTTCATCACTTGGAACGATATTATGAAGTTAATTTTTTAATGACCTAATTATATTGAATAAGCGCAACTTTTCAAGCAGAAACAAAAAATCCGAGTATTATCGTGAAAACGGTAATACTCGGATTTTAAATTACTTTGATAATTTATCCAAAAGGTTATCAAATAATTGAATGTCGTTCATTTCTGCTCGTGCAGAAACGAACCAAAGAACAAGCTTTCAAGGTTTTTCTTTGAATTTTTTCTTTTAGCAGAAACAAATCTTTATTATTTTTAAATTCATTCGTTCATTTTCTCGCTTGTCTGAGAAAATCATACCGATTTTATATG